>JAESGH010000190.1_pt1 | contig 135628 bp, 132 predicted proteins | sample 9269641 | NCBI WGS metagenome assembly JAESGH01 (sample SAMN14515345, study PRJNA621665) | algae metagenome | isolation source: Phormidium tanganyikae FI6-MK23 and co-occurring heterotrophs from granitic... | place: USA: Fort Irwin, California | collected 1998-05-24 | reverse complement strand
GCTGATCGTGCCGATCGCGATGGAAGAGCGCCTGCGTTTCGCCATCCGCGAAGGCGGCCGCACCGTCGGCGCCGGCATCGTCGCCTCAATCGTCGAGTAAGAACAAGAAGAAGAGATCTGTCGCGGGCGGGGTAACGCCCGCGCCGCGCCAGAACAAGGAACGACCAGATGAACGGGCAAAACATCCGCATCCGACTTAAAGCGTTCGACCATCGCGTGCTCGATGCGTCGACTCGCGAGATCGTCTCGACGGCCAAGCGCACCGGCGCCAACGTCCGCGGCCCCATCCCGCTGCCGACCCGTATCGAGAAGTTCACGGTCAACCGCTCGCCGCACATCGACAAGAAGAGCCGCGAGCAGTTCGAGATGCGTACCCACAAGCGCCTGCTCGATATCGTCGATCCCACCCCGCAGACCGTGGACGCGCTGATGAAGCTCGACCTCGCCGCCGGCGTGGACGTCGAGATCAAGCTCTAAGGGCAGAACATGAGCCGGAGGTTCGTCCGAAGGCTCCTCTGAAGGAAGAACGAAAAAATGCGTTCAGGTGTAATTGCACAGAAGGTCGGCATGACCCGCGTCTACAACGACGCCGGCGAGCATGTTCCGGTCACTGTTCTCCGCATGGAGAACTGCCAAGTCGTGGCGCAGCGCACGCAGGAGAAGAACGGCTACACCGCCGTCCAGCTCGGCGTCGGCCTCGCCAAGGTGAAGAACACGTCGAAGGCCATGCGCGGCCATTTCGCCGGTGCGTCGGTCGAACCCAAGGCGAAGCTCGCCGAGTTCCGCGTGACCCCGGAGAACCTGATCGACGTCGGTTCCGAGATCACCGTCGACCATTTCGTCGCCGGCCAGAAGGTGGACGTCACCGGCACCACCACCGGCAAGGGCTTCCAGGGCGTCATCAAGCGTCACCATTTCGGTGGCGGCCGTGCCACGCACGGTAACTCGGTGTCGCACCGCACGCACGGTTCGACCGGTCAGCGCCAGGACCCCGGCAAGGTGTTCAAGGGCAAGAAGATGGCCGGACATCTAGGCACCGTGCGGGTCACCACCCAGAACGTCGAAGTGGTTTCGACCGACGTCGACCGCGGCCTGATCCTGATCCGCGGCGCCGTCCCCGGCACCAAGGGCGCCTGGATCCTGGTACGCGATGCGGCCAAGGCCGATCTGCCGAAGGATGCGCCGAAGCCGGCGGCATTGCGTGCCAAGGCCGAAGCCAAGGCTGAGACCGCAGGCGAGGGAGCATAAAAATGGATCTCAAGATCACCACGCTCGCGGGCGACGACGCCGGCAAGCTCGAGCTGAACGAGGCGATCTTCGGCCTCGACCCGCGCGAGGACATCCTCGCCCGCGTCGTGCGCTGGCAGCTCGCCAAGAAGCAGCAGGGCACGCACAAGTCCAAGGGCCGCTCCGAGATCGCGCGCACCGGCGCCAAGATGTACAAGCAGAAGGGTACGGGCCGCGCCCGCCACCATTCGGCTAGGGCGCCGCAGTTCCGCGGCGGTGGCAAGGCGCACGGCCCGGTCGTGCGCAGCCACGAGCACGACCTTCCCAAGAAGGTACGCGCGCTCGGCCTGAAGCATGCACTGTCGGCAAAGGCGAAGTCGGAGAGCATCATCATCGTCGACGACCTGACGATGGCCGAGGCGAAGACGAAGGCGCTCGTCGCCAGCTTCGAGAAGCTCGGCCTTTCGAACGCGCTGGTCATCGGCGGCGCCGAACTCGACCAGAACTTCAAGCGGGCTGCGACCAACATCCCGAACATCGACGTGCTGCCGATCCAGGGCATCAACGTCTACGACATTCTCCGCCGCGGCACGCTGGTCCTTTCGAAGGCCGCCGTCGAGGCTCTCGAGGAGCGCTTCAAATGACGGACCTTCGCCACTATGACGTGATCGTCTCCCCGGCGATCACCGAAAAGTCGACCATGGCTTCGGAGCAGAACCAGGTCGTTTTCAACGTCGCCAAGAAGGCGACCAAGCCTGAGATCAAGGCTGCCATCGAGGCGCTGTTTGGCGTCAAGGTCACGGCCGTGAACACGCTCGTCCGCAAGGGCAAGGTGAAGCGGTTCCGCGGCACGGTCGGCCGTCAGGGCGATGTCAAGAAGGCGGTGGTCACGCTGGCCGACGGCCATTCGATCGACGTCGCGACGGGCCTCTGATTGAAGGCGCGAGGATAATAAGATGGCTTTGAAAACCTATAACCCCGTAACGCCGAGCACGCGCCAGCTCGTGCTGGTCGACCGCTCGGCCCTGTACAAGGGCAAGCCGGTCAAGGGCCTGACCGAGGGCCTGACCAAGTCGGGCGGCCGCAACAACTACGGCCGCGTGACGGCCCGCTTCATCGGCGGCGGTCACAAGCGTTCGTACCGGATCATCGACTTCAAGCGCCGCAAGTTCGACGTCGCGGCGACGGTCGAGCGGATCGAGTACGACCCGAACCGCACGGCGTTCATCGCACTGGTCAAGTATGACGACGGCGAGCTGAACTACATCATCGCGCCGCAGCGTCTCGCACCCGGCGACAAGATCATTGCCGGCAACGCGGTCGACGTGAAGCCTGGCAACGCGATGCCGCTGGCCTCGATGCCGGTCGGCACGATCATCCACAATGTCGAGCTGAAGCCCGGCAAGGGCGGCCAGATCGCCCGCTCGGCGGGTTCCTATGCCCAGCTGGTCGGCCGCGACCAGGGCATGGCGATCCTGCGCCTCAACTCGGGCGAGCAGCGCATCGTGTCCGGCCAGTGCCTGGCCACGGTCGGCGCCGTGTCGAACCCCGACCACGGCAACATCAACCTGGGCAAGGCCGGCCGCAAGGTGTGGCTCGGCAAGCGTCCGCACAACCGCGGCGTCGCCATGAACCCGGTCGACCACCCGCACGGCGGCGGTGAAGGCCGCACATCGGGCGGCCGTCACCCGGTCACCCCATGGGGCAAGCCGACCAAGGGCAAGAAGACGCGGTCGAACAAGTCGACCGACAAGTTCATCGTTCGCTCGCGCCACCAGCGCAAGAGCTAAGAAGAGGTAGTCAAGTGACACGTTCAGTCTGGAAGGGCCCGTTCGTCGACGGCTATCTGCTCAAGAAGGCCGACAAGGTGCGCGAAGGCGGACGCTCGGAAGTGATCAAGATGTGGAGCCGCCGCTCCACCATCCTGCCGCAGTTCGTCGGCCTCACCTTCGGCGTCTACAACGGCCAGAAGCATGTCCCGGTCTCGGTGAACGAGGACATGGTGGGCCACAAGTTCGGTGAGTTCGCTCCGACCCGCACCTATTACGGTCACGGCGCGGATAAGAAGGCGAAGAGGAAATAATCATGGGCAAGGCCAAAGCTCCGCGCAGGCTTGCTGACAACGAGGCGCGTGCCGTGCTGCGCACGATCCGCATCAGCCCGCAGAAGCTGAACCTCGTTGCGCAGCTGATCCGCGGCAAGAAGGTCGCGGCTGCGCTGAACGACCTGGAGTTCTCGCGCAAGCGCATCTCCGGGACCGTCAAGAAGACGCTGGAATCGGCGATCGCCAACGCGGAAAACAATCACGACCTCGATGTCGACGCGCTGATCGTGTCGGAGGCCTATGTCGGCAAGTCGATCGTCATGAAGCGTTTCCACGCTCGTGGCCGCGGCCGCGCAAGCCGCATCGAGAAGCCGTTTTCGCACCTCACCATCGTCGTGCGTGAGGTCGAGGAAAAAGGGGAGGCCGCCTGATGGGCCAGAAAATCAATCCGATCGGCTTCCGCCTCGGCATCAACCGGACCTGGGACTCCCGCTGGTACGCGAACACCGGCGAGTATTCCAAGCTGCTCCACGAGGACCTTAAGATCCGTGAGTATCTTGAGAAGGAGCTGAAGCAGGCTGCCATCTCGAAGGTCGTGATCGAGCGTCCGCACAAGAAGTGCCGGGTGACGATCCACGCCGCCCGCCCAGGCCTGATCATCGGCAAGAAGGGCGCCGACATCGAGAAGCTCCGCAAGAAGCTGACGGAGATGACGAAGTCCGAGACGCACCTCAACATCGTCGAGGTCCGCAAGCCCGAGACCGATGCGACCCTGATCGCGCAGTCGATCGCACAGCAGCTCGAGCGCCGCATCGCCTTCCGCCGCGCCATGAAACGCGCGGTGCAGTCGGCCATGCGCCTCGGCGCCGAGGGCATCCGCATCAACTGCTCGGGCCGCCTGGGCGGAGCGGAGATCGCCCGCATGGAATGGTACCGCGAGGGCCGCGTGCCGCTGCATACGCTGCGCGCCGACGTCGACTACGGGACCGCCGAGGCGCAGACCGCCTACGGCACCTGCGGTGTCAAGGTCTGGGTGTTCAAGGGCGAGATCCTGGAGCATGACCCGATGGCGTCCGAGCGTCGTGCGACCGAGGGCGAACAGCAGCCGTCGTCGCGCCGGCGTGAACGCGAGAACGCCTGAGCGGCGAAGGAATTGGAGTAAGCAAAGATGCTGCAGCCAAAGCGCACGAAATTCCGCAAGCAGTTCAAGGGCCGTATCCACGGCGTCGCCAAGGGCGGCACCAATCTGGATTTCGGCGGCTTCGGACTGAAGGCGCTGGAGCCGAACCGCGTCACCGCGCGCGAGATCGAGGCGGCCCGCCGCGCGATCACCCGCGAGATGAAGCGCGCCGGCCGCGTCTGGATCCGGGTGTTCCCCGACGTGCCCGTCACGTCGAAGCCGACCGAAGTCCGCATGGGCAAGGGCAAGGGCGGCGTCGACTACTGGGCGTGCCGCGTGAAGCCGGGCCGTATCATGTTCGAGATCGACGGCGTTCCGGAAGAGACCGCCCGCGAAGCTCTCCGTCTCGGTGCCGCCAAGCTGTCGGTCAAGACGCGCTTCGTGCAGCGCATCGCAGAATAGGAAGGGACGCCACGATGAAGGCCTCCGAAGTCAGGACCAAGACCGCCGACCAGCTCAACGACGAGCTGGCCAGCCTCAAGAAGGAGCAGTTCAACCTGCGCTTCCAGAAGGCGACCGGTCAGCTCGAGAAGACAGCGCGCGTGAAGGAAGTCCGCAGGGACATAGCGCGCATCAAGACCATCGCCGCCGAGAAAGCCTCGGTCAAGAAGGCATAAGGAAAAGACCATGCCAAAGCGCATTCTGCAGGGCACCGTCGTCAGCGACAAGAACGAGAAGACGGTCGTCGTCAAGGTCGAGCGGCGCTTCACCCACCCGGTGATGAAGAAGACCGTGCGTTCGACCAAGAAGTACAAGGCGCATGACGAGAACAACGCCTGCAAGGTGGGCGACACCGTGTTCATCCAGGAATCGAAGCCGATTTCCAGGGACAAGCACTGGGTCGTCGTGACCGAAGCGCAGGCCTGACAACAATAACCGGATTGGCGGGGAGGGCGCGAGCCCGTCCTCGATGAAGAAAGAAGGCGGCCAGTCATGATTCAGATGCAAACAAACCTCGACGTCGCGGACAACTCCGGCGCCCGTCGTGTCATGTGCATCAAGGTGCTGGGCGGTTCGAAGCGGAAGTATGCTTCGGTCGGCGACATCATTGTCGTCTCGATCAAGGAAGCCATTCCGCGCGGCCGCGTGAAGAAGGGCGATGTGATGAAGGCGGTCGTCGTGCGTACCGCCAAGGACATCCGCCGCCCCGACGGCAGTGTGATCCGTTTCGACAAGAATGCGGCCGTTCTGGTCGACAACAAGAAAGAGCCAGTCGGCACCCGCATCTTCGGGCCGGTTCCGCGCGAGCTTCGCGCCAAGAACCACATGAAGATCATCTCGCTGGCGCCTGAAGTGCTGTAAGGAGCCGGATATGCAGAAGATCAGAAAAGGCGACAAGGTCGTCGTCCTGGCCGGCAAGGACAAGGGGCGCACCGGCGAGGTGCTGTCGGTCCTGCCCAAGGAAGACAAGGCCGTCGTGCGTGGCGTGAACCAGGTTCGCCGCCACCAGAAGCAGAGCCAGTCGCAGGAAGGCGGCATCATTACCAAGGAAGCGCCGATCCACCTCTCCAACCTCGCGCTGGCCGATCCCAAGGACGGCAAGCCGACCCGCGTCGGTTTCCGCGTCGAAGGCGACAAGAAGGTGCGTTTCGCCAAGCGCTCGGGAGAAGTCATCAATGGCTAAGGCAGCAGCACAGGCCCAGGCTAAGGCCGCCAACCAGCCGCGCCTCAGGAAGGTCTACGAGGAGAAGATCCGGCAGGCCCTGCAGGAGCAGTTCCAGTACGAGAACGTCATGCAGGTGCCGCGTCTCGACAAGATCGTGCTCAACATGGGCGTCGGCGAGGCCACCGGCGACTCCAAGAAGCCCACGGTGGCGGCCGAGGATCTCGCGATGATCGCCGGCCAGAAGCCGGTGGTGACGCGTGCCCGCAAGTCGATCGCCGGCTTCAAGGTTCGCGAGAACATGCCGATAGGCGCCAAGGTGACGCTCCGCAACGAGCGCATGTACGAGTTCCTGGACCGCCTGGTCACGATCGCGCTGCCGCGCGTCCGCGACTTCCGCGGCCTGAACCCGAAGAGCTTCGACGGCCGTGGCAACTACGCCATGGGCATCAAGGAGCACATCGTGTTCCCGGAGATCAACTACGACAAGGTCGATCAGATCTGGGGCATGGACATCATCGTTTGTACGACCGCCAAGACGGACGACGAGGCCAGGGCTTTGCTCAAGGGCTTCAACTTCCCCTTCCGGCAGTAACGGCTGCGAGAAAAGGACAATCTGAATGGCAAAGACCAGCTCAGTCGAGAAGAACAATCACCGCCGCAAGCTCGCGGCGCGCGATGCCGCCAAGCGCAAGGCGCTCAAGGCCATCGTGATGGATCAGTCGAAGCCGCTGGAGGAGCGCTTCCGCGCCCAGCTGAAGCTCTCCGCGATGCCGCGTAACGGCGCCAAGATCCGCATCCGCAACCGTTGCGAAGTGACCGGTCGTCCGCGCGCCTATTACCGCAAGCTCGGCATGTCGCGCGTCGCGCTCCGTCAACTCGGCAACTCCGGGATGATCCCCGGTCTCGTCAAGTCCAGCTGGTAAGGAGGACTGACATGTCTTTGAGTGATCCTCTCGGCGATATGCTGACCCGTATCCGCAATGCCTACGGCCGCAAGAAGTCGAGTGTCTCGACCCCGGCCTCCAAGCTGCGCGCCCGCGTTCTCGAGGTGATGAAGTCGGAAGGCTACATCCGCGACTACAGCCAGACCGATTTCGACAACGGCAAGTCCGAGCTCGAGATCGAGCTGAAGTATTTCGACGGTGCTCCGGTGATCCGCGAGATCGCCCGGGTTTCGAAGCCCGGTCGTCGCGTCTATGTCTCGGCCAAGTCGATCCCGCACGTCGCCAACGGCCTCGGCATCGCCATTCTGTCGACGCCGAAGGGCGTCATGGCCGATCACGAGGCGCGCGAGCAGAATGTCGGCGGCGAGATCCTCTGCCAGATATTCTAGGTGAATGGTGAATGGGTGAACGGTGAATGGCGGGGTGACGCGGCCGATCGGCCATTCACCGATTTCCATTCACCAGTTCCCTGACAGGAGAAGGAGACATCCATGTCTCGTATTGGCAAGAAACCCGTATCCGTGCCGCAGGGCGTTACCGCGACGGTCAACGGCCAGACGGTCACCGCGAAGGGTCCGAAGGGCGAGCTGAAGTTCGTCGTCAACGAGGAAGTCCTGGTGAAGCAGGAAGACGGCCAGATCGCCGTCGAGCCGCGCGACCAGACGAAGGCTTCGCGTTCGAAGTGGGGCATGTCGCGCACGCAGATCGTGAATATCCTCACCGGCGTGAAGGACGGCTTCGAAAAGAAGCTCGAGATCAACGGCGTCGGCTACCGCGCCGCCATGCAGGGCAAGAACCTGCAGCTGGCGCTGGGCTTCAGCCACGACGTGGTGTACGAGCCGCCGCAGGGCATCACGATCACCGTCGGCAAGCCGACCGAAATCACCGTGTCCGGCATCGACAAGCAGCAGGTAGGCCAGGTCGCGGCCGAGATCCGCGAGTACCGCGGACCCGAGCCCTACAAGGGCAAGGGCGTGAAGTATGCCAACGAGCGCATCGTGCGCAAGGAAGGCAAGAAGAAGTAAGAAGTGAATGGTGAGTGGTGAACGGTGAAATGGTTTTGGCGCTCCGCGCGCTCTTATGACCATTTTCCCATTCACCATTCACCATTTACCGATCAAGGCCACGGGAAACCCGCCGCGGGAGGCATAGCCTTCCGCGCATGGCGGTTCCCGGTAACGGAAGGCAAGGAATACATCATGGCTTCGAAAGAAAGCACGCAGCGCCGCGCACAGCGCATCCGCCGTCAGATCAAGGCCGCCGCCAATGGCCGGCTTCGCCTGTCGGTATACCGTTCCTCCAAGAACATCCACGCCCAGGTCATCGACGATTCGCGCGGCCACACCGTCGCCGCCGCTTCGACCCTCGAGAAGGATCTCAAGGGTTCGCTGAAGACCGGCGCGGACGTCGCCGCCGCTGCGGCGGTCGGCAAGCTGGTCGCGGAGCGCGCCGCCAAGGCCGGCGTGACGGAAGTCGTGTTCGATCGCGGTCCGTACATCTATCACGGCCGCGTCAAGGCGCTGGCCGACGCAGCCCGCGAGGCTGGTCTGAACTTCTAAGGTAAATGGTGGATCGCGAATGGTGCGTGGCCGATCGTGCCGTTCACCATTTTCCCTCCGCCATTCACCAGTTGAATTCCGCCGCGGACCGCAATAAGGCAAGTCCGCATCATCAACCGTGCTTCCGGAAAAGAACAAGGACAGGATATGGCACAGGAACGTAGGGAAGGCGGCCGCGATCGTGGTCGCGATCGCGAAGAGCGCGACAGCGAGTTCGTCGACAAGCTGGTTCACATCAACCGCGTCGCCAAGGTGGTGAAGGGCGGCCGTCGCTTCGGCTTCGCCGCTCTCGTCGTCGTCGGCGACCAGAAGGGCCGCGTCGGCTTCGGCCATGGCAAGGCGCGCGAAGTGCCGGAGGCGATCCGCAAGGCGACCGAAAGCGCCAAGCGTGACCTGATCTTCGTGCCGCTGCGCTCGGGCCGTACGCTCCATCACGACGTCGAGGGCCGCCACGGCGCCGGGCGCGTGCTGCTTCGCGCCGCCAAGCCGGGTACCGGCATCATCGCGGGCGGTCCGATGCGCGCCGTCTTCGAGACGCTCGGCATGCATGACGTCGTCGCCAAGTCGATGGGTTCGTCGAACCCCTACAACATGGTTCGCGCGACGTTCGATGCGCTGAAGAGCCAGCTGCATCCGAAGGATGTGGCAGCGCAGCGCGGCATCAAGTATTCGACGCTCCAGGCTCGCCGCGGCAACGCGGTCACGGCCGACGAGTAGGTCGCTGCCAGAGGAACATGAACCATGGCAAAGAACGCCACCAAGACCGTGACCGTTGAGCAGATCGGTTCGCCGATCCGCCGTCCGAAGGAACAGCGCGCGACGCTGGTCGGCCTCGGCCTCAACAAGATGCACCGCCGCCGTACGCTCGAGGACACCCCCTCGGTTCGCGGCATGATCGCAGCCGTCGCCCACCTCGTTCGCGTCGTCGACGAGAAGTAAGGGCAGGGCGCGAGGAGAAAGACGATGAAACTCAACGAACTGCGTGACAACGAAGGCGCGACGCATTCGCGCAAGCGTCTCGGCCGCGGCATCGGCTCCGGCTCGGGCAAGACCGCGGGCCGCGGCGTGAAGGGCCAGAAAGCCCGTTCCGGCGTAGCCATCAACGGCTTCGAGGGCGGCCAGATGCCTCTCTACCGCCGTCTGCCGAAGCGTGGCTTCAAGAACATCTCGGCCAAGGACTTCAACACCGTTTCGATCGGCCGCATCCAGGCAGCCATCGACGCCGGCAAGCTCAATGCCGACGAGACGGTGAACGCCGATGCTCTGATCAAGGCAGGCGTGGTGCGCCGCGCCAAGGACGGCGTCCGCCTGCTGGCCGACGGTGAACTGACGGCGAAACTGTCGTTCGATATCGCCGGCGCCTCGAAGGCCGCGATCGAGAAGGTCGAAAAGGCCGGGGGTTCGGTCAAGCTTCCCGCCAAGGCGGAAGACGCCGAGTAACGGGCCCTTCGAGCAAGCGGCGGCGAGGGGTTGCCGCCGCTTGCAACTTTATCGCCCGGAGCCTATCTCGAAGCCTCGGCGATACTGGTGCCCCGGACTTGATTCCGACAGGCGCGGCTCGGCCCGACCAAGCGGAGAAATTGCATGGCATCGGCTGCAGAACAACTTGCATCCAATCTGAATTTCGCAGCCTTCGCCAAGGCAGAGGATCTCAAGAAGCGCATCTGGTTCACGCTCGGCGCTCTCCTCGTCTATCGCCTCGGCACCTACATTCCGCTTCCCGGCATCAACCCGGAAGCGTTCTCCCAAGCCTTCGAGCAGCAGTCCGGCGGCGTTCTCGGCATGTTCAACATGTTCGCGGGCGGCGCGGTCGAGCGCATGGCGATCTTCGCACTGGGCATCATGCCCTACATCTCCGCCTCCATCATCATGCAGCTGATGACGTCGGTCGTCCCGTCGCTCGAAGCGCTGAAGAAGGAAGGCGAGCAGGGCCGCAAGGTCATCAACCAGTACACGCGCTACGGCACGGTGCTCCTGGCGATCGTGCAGGCCTACGGCATTTCGGTCGGCTTGGAGAGCGGGACGGGTATTGTCAGCGATCCGGGCATCTTCTTCCGCATCTCAGCGGTCATCACGCTCGTCGGCGGAACGATGTTCCTGATGTGGCTCGGCGAGCAGATCACGGCGCGCGGCATCGGCAACGGCATCTCGCTGATCATCTTCGCTGGCATTGTCGCCGGTCTGCCCGGTGCCATATCCGGCACGCTGGAACTCGGCCGCACCGGCGCCCTGTCGACCGGTCTGATCCTGGCCATCATCGTCCTGGCCGTCGTGGTGATTGGGCTCATCGTGTTCTTCGAGCGTGCGCAGCGCCGGCTCCTGATCCAGTATCCGAAGCGCCAGGTCGGCAACCGCATGTTCCAGGGCGATACGTCGCACCTGCCGCTCAAGCTCAACACGGCGGGCGTGATTCCGCCGATCTTCGCCTCGTCGCTTCTGCTGCTCCCCGCAACGGTGGCCGGCTTTTCGGCGACGACGGAAATGCCGGGCTGGGCGTCGACGATCCTTGCGGCGCTAGGTCACGGCCAGCCGCTCTATATGCTGCTCTACGCCGCGATGATCGCCTTCTTCGCGTTCTTCTACACGGCCATCGTGTTCAATCCGAAGGATACGGCCGACCAGCTCAAGAAGCATTCCGGCTTCATTCCCGGCTATCGCCCGGGCGAGCGCACGGCCGAATACATCGACTACGTGCTTACCCGCATCACGGTCGTCGGAGCGATCTATCTCGTGCTCGTCTGCCTGATGCCCGAGTTCCTGATCTCCGCGACTGGCGTACCGTTCTACCTCGGTGGCACTTCGCTTCTGATCGTGGTCAGTGTAACGCTCGATACGGTGGCGCAGATCCAGGGACATCTGATCGCGCACCAGTATGAGGGGCTTATCAAGAAGTCGAAGCTGCGCGGGGGCAAGAGGGGACGATGAGGCTGATACTGCTTGGTCCGCCGGGGGCGGGCAAGGGGACGCAAGCACAGAGGCTGGTCGAGAAATACGGCATACCGCAGCTTTCCACGGGCGACATGCTGAGGGCTGCCGTCGCGGCGGGCACGCCGGTCGGTTTGAAGGCAAAGGCCGTCATGGACGCGGGCGAACTCGTTTCCGACGAGATCGTCAATGCGATCGTCGCCGAACGCATCGACCAGCAGGACTGCGCCGGAGGATTCATCCTGGACGGCTATCCGCGGACGCTGGTCCAGGCTGACGCCGTGGACGCCATGCTCGCCGAGCGTAATTCACAGCTCGACGTGGTGATCGAGTTCGTCGTCGATGACAGGGCGCTCGTCGGCCGCATCGCGAAGCGGGCCGAGGAGACCAAGGCTGCCGGCAAGCCGGTACGCAAGGACGACGATCCGGCGGTTTTCCCGGAGCGCCTGCGTGAGTACTACAAGAAGACGGCGCCGCTGATCGGCTACTACTATGCCAAGGGCCTGCTCAAGCAGGTCGACGGCATGGCAGACGTCGACGCGGTGACGGCGTCGGTCGAGCGAATCCTGGCTGCTTACAGGAACTGATCCGACTGATTGACGCGACCGGCTGCCTGCGGCGGGTCGCTCGACGCGTGTCGGGGGGTGTTGACATGTCGGGTGCGCTCGACTATGTGGCCACCATCTCCAATCAGGCGTGAGGCTGCTCGGTCCTCGGGACAGGGCGGCCTTGTTGAATTGGAAGATACCCGCAGGGGCCGGCCTCCACCGGACGCGGGACAACGATAACCCGCCGGACAGTCGCACTGTAGCCGGCCCACATGGAGATGGAAGATGGCCCGTATCGCAGGCGTCAACATACCGACCAACAAGCGCGTCGTAATCGCGCTTCAGTACATTCACGGAATCGGCAAGAAGTTCGCCCAGGAAATCGTCGACAAGGTCGGCATCCCGGAAGACCGTCGCGTCAATCAGCTGACCGACGCCGAAGTGCTGCAGATCCGCGAGGCCATCGATCGCGACTACCAGGTCGAGGGCGACCTGCGCCGCGAGACCTCGATGAACATCAAGCGGCTGATGGACCTCGGCTGCTATCGTGGCCTGCGTCACCGTCGCTCGCTGCCGGTTCGCGGCCAGCGCACGCACACCAACGCCCGCACCCGCAAGGGTCCGGCGAAGGCGATTGCCGGTAAGAAGAAGTAATTTAGGGGAGTAAGGGAGTAGGGGAATGAGGCATTAGGGAAGACGGCGCGTCAATCGCGATCCAACATATTCCCCTACTGCCCTATTCCCCTACTCCCTCTCTTCTGGTGTAGCCGCTGGCATTACGGCGGCGTTGAGATCGATAGAAAGGTAAGACATGGCCAAGGAAGCCGCGCGCGTCCGCCGTCGCGAACGCAAGAACATCTCGTCGGGCACCGCCCACGTGAATTCCACCTTCAACAACACGATGATCACCATCACCGACGCGCAGGGCAACACCATCGCCTGGTCGTCGGCCGGTGCGCAGGGCTTCAAGGGCTCGCGCAAGTCGACCCCGTTCGCGGCGCAGATGGCTGCCGAGGACGTCGCCAAGAAGGCGCAGGAGCACGGCATGCGCATGCTCGAGGTCGAGGTCTGCGGTCCGGGTTCCGGCCGTGAGTCGGCTCTGCGCGCGCTGCAGGCCGGCGGGTTCACGATCACCTCCATCCGCGACGTGACGCCGATCCCGCACAATGGCTGCCGTCCGCGCAAGAAGCGCCGCGTCTGAGTTCTAGTACTGCCGCGCGAGCGCCGTCGTTCCGCAAGGAATGGCCGCGCTCCTACACGGCTTTCCACGGAGACCGCCACGATTGGATGGTGGCGGCACAAGGAAGGAAAACCACATGATCCAGAAAAACTGGCAGGAATTGATCAAGCCCAACAAGATCGACTTCTCGTCGAAGGGCAAGACGCTGACGACGCTCGTCGCCGAGCCGCTCGAGCGCGGCTTCGGCCTCACGCTCGGCAACGCTCTGCGTCGCGTCCTCTTGTCGTCGCTGCGGGGTGCAGCCGTCACGGCTGTGCAGATCGACGGCGTGCTGCATGAGTTCTCGTCGATCTCGGGCGTGCGCGAAGACGTCACCGACATCGTGCTGAACATCAAGGAAATCGCCATCAAGATGGAAGGCGATGGACCGAAGCGCATGGTCGTGCGCAAGCAGGGCCCGGGTGCCGTCACCGCCGGCGACATCCAGACCGTCGGCGACGTCGAGATCCTCAACCCCGACCACGTGATCTGCACCCTCGACGAGGGCGCGGAGATCCGCATGGAGTTCACGGTCAACACCGGCAAAGGCTACATCCCGGCCGACCGCAACCGCGCCGAGGACGCGCCGATCGGTCTCATCCCCGTCGACAGCCTGTATTCGCCGGTCAAGAAGGTTTCCTACAAGGTCGAGAACACCCGCCACGGCGAGGAGCTCGACAAGGACAAGCTGACCATGACCATCGAGACCAATGGCGCGGTCTCGGGCGAGGACGCGGTGGCATTCGCCGCTCGCATCCTGCAGGATCAGCTCGGCCTGTTCGTCAACTTCGACGAGCCGACGAAGGAAGTCGCCGCCGAGGCCGTCACGGAGCTCGCCTTCAATCCGGCGCTGCTCAAGAAGGTCGACGAGTTGGAGCTGTCGGTCCGTTCGGCCAACTGTCTGAAGAACGACAACATCGTCTATATCGGCGACCTGATCCAGAAGACCGAAGCCGAGATGCTGCGCACTCCTAACTTCGGCCGCAAGTCGCTCAACGAGATCAAGGAAGTGCTGGCGGCCATGGGCCTGCACCTCGGTATGGAAGTGCCGGATTGGCCGCCGGAAAACATCGAAGATCTCGCCAAGCGTTACGAAGACCAGTACTGAGACCTGAATAGAGCATGGTGCCGAGGACCGGTTCGTCCGGTCCGACGGCCATGCGGAAAACCATCAGAGGCCGTGGCCTCTTGAACAGCCAAGAAGGAAGACAGCCATGCGCCACGGTTTCAAAGGCCGCCGCTTCGCCCGCAGTGTAAGCCACCGCAAGTCCATGTTCGCCAATCTCGCCGTGTCGCTGATTGAGCACGAGCAGATCGTCACCACCCTGCCGAAGGCGAAGGACCTGCGTCCGATCGTCGAGAAGCTGGTGACGCTGGGCAAGCGCGGCGACCTGCATGCCCGCCGCCAGGTAATTGCCCAGATCGGCAACGAGGATGTCGTCAAGCGTCTGTTCGACGTCGTCGCTCCGCGCTACGCCAGCCGCAATGGCGGTTACCTCCGCATTATGAAGGCCGGCTTCCGGAAGGGCGACAACGCCGCGATGGCCGTGATCGAGTTCGTCGATCGCGACACCTCGGCCAAGGGCGCCGGCGACCGCGCACGTGCCGAGGCAGCCGAGGCGGAAGAAGTCGCTGCCTGATCTGGCGCTACAGTTCCAGTCGTATGGAAAGATCGCCGGAGACGGCGATCTTTTTTTTGGTCTTTGGCCCGCGCGGCGGATCGGGTTGGTGCACCGACCGCTCAACAGCCGATCACGTACCGGCTATATTTGCCCGTGAGGCGCTTCGCGATAACGACGATCGCCAGGCTGATGGCTATGACGACAACGCTGTAGATCGCCAGATCCGCGATCGGCTCGCCGATATGCGGCGACAGCGGCTCCGGAAGCCGGATGAGTACGGCCAGCACGATGCCGTGGACGAAGAACAGTCCGAAGCTGTGGTCGGCAATGAAGCTCATCGGACGGCCAAGCCGAGGGCCGACATGCGTCAGCAGCCCGCAGAGCAGCAGGATGCCGACATATTTCTGCACCAGCATCGCGTCGAATCCGATGAAACCCCAGCCGTCCTGCGGATAGCGCTCGAGGTTGCCCGGGAAGTGCATGACCATGGCCTGGACGGATGCAATGGCCAGAATGATGGCGGTCATCCCCGCGAGCACCGGTGGTCGCGCTATGAAGTCCATGATCGGCTTTCGGTATTCGCAGAACAGGATGCCGAACATGTAGAAATTGGCGAAATAGAAGAAGCATTGCACGGGGTTGAGGTTTTCTACCGGCCGTACGATCCACAGCGCCGCGGCGATCGATGCTGCGAGCGCGCCGGCGCGCCAGCCCTTGGGCAGTTCGATGAAGCGGTCGAAAAGGGGCGATGCGAGGAAGACGAGGAAGATGAATGGGATGTACCAGTAGGCCGTCACCATCCGCCCGGTAGAGAACAGCACGATGAAATCGACGAAATAGCTGTGCGGATAGGCGACGCCGTCCTTCACGGCGGTCACGGAGAACGGGCCCAGCCAGATCTCGGCCAGGGCAAGCGGCGTCGCCAGGATCAGGTATGGCAGACCGACATAGAGCGCCTTCTTGCGCATGAACTCGCCGTAGGGCGTGCGGCCGTAGAAGACCTGCCGGTAGAGGAAGCCGGATATGAAGACGAAATAGGCGGTGCCGCCGGTGATCAGCGCAGGGATCACGTTGAGCCAGGTCACGCTGTTTTGCGGGTCCTCGTCCACGAAGTGCGACCACGAGACCGCGTAGGTATGGCCGCTGACGATCAGGAGGATGGCGACCGCCCGGAAATACTCGATATAGGCAATATGTTCGCGCGGCCTCGTCGGCGCCTTGGCTGGGGCGACGGCAGCGCTGATCGCGCCGCCTTCGGGGACGGGAGCGACATGGTTCATGGGCAATCCCTGGAAATTGTCCCGCACAGCGGCCCTATTTAGGCGTCGCACCTTCGGATGCGAAGCATGCTATCTCAACAGGGTTAACAGCAGTTCTAGGCCCATGGCGGTGCGGCGCCGCCCCAGGCCATTTATTTTGCACAATGTTCCGGAAAATGGCATGCGTTCAGCCCGAAAACCCGAGGGAATCGTATGCGCCTGACAAGGATTGGTCTGTTACTGCTCGGCTTGTGCCTCGCCGCGGGCGGCTTGACTGCGGGGCGGACGGCGCTTGCCCAGGAAGGCGATGGTCTGAGCGACGTACTGACGGACCTGCTGCGCGGATCGGACGGGGAGGGAACGACGGCCGGCCCGGATCGGCGTGTCCCCTTCGGACGCGAGGAGATGCAACTGTCCTTCGCGCCCCTGGTCAAGTCGACGGCGCCCGCCGTCGTCAACGTCTACGCTTCCAAGAAGCCCCGCGAGGTCCGGTCGCCCTTCGAGGGCGATCCCTTCTTCGAGCAGTTCTTCGGCCGCCAGTTGAGGCCGCGCCAGCAGAACTCGCTGGGCTCCGGCGTCATCGTCGATGCCAGCGGGCTGGTCGTGACCAATTTCCACGTCATCCGCGGCGCGGACGAGGTCAAGGTGGCCATGTCCGACGGGCGCGAGTTCACCAGCAAGGTGCTCCTCCAGGACGAATCGCTGGACCTTGCCGTGCTCAAGATCGATTCGGCAGAGCCTTTTCCCGTGGTGCCGATCGGCGATTCTGACGCGCTGCAGGTCGGCGATCTCGTGCTCGCCGTCGGCAATCCGTTCGGCGTCGGTCAGACCACGACCAGCGGCATCGTGTCGGCGCTCGCGCGCAGCCATGTCGGTGTGTCGGACTTCGGCTTCTTCATCCAGACGGACGCGGCGATCAACCCCGGCAATTCCGGCGGCGCGCTGATCAACATGGGCGGCCAGCTCGTCGGCATCAACACCGCCATCTTCAGCCGGTCGGGCGGATCGATAGGGATCGGCTTCGCCATCCCCTCCAACATGGTCCGTGCCGTCACGCAGGCGGCCGCCAGCGGCAGCGACTTTTTCGAGCGGCCCTATCTCGGGGCCGACTTCGAGGAAGTCACCGCGCAGATCGCCGAGTCCCTCGGCATGGACCGGCCGACGGGCGCCCTTGTTTCCTCGGTCGCGCCGGACGGGCCGGCCGCGGCGGCGGGGCTGAAGCCGGGTGACATCGTCCTGGCCATGAACGGCACCGCGATCGAGCATGTCGACGCGCTCGGCTATCGGCTGGCAACCCAGAGCATCGGCGCCACCGCCGAGCTCTCGGTGCTCAGCCAGGGCGACGAACGGAGCGTGCAGGTCGAGCTGATCCGCGCCCCCGAAGGGGCGAACGCCGCCCCGGTGGCGATCCGCGGCCGCAGCCCCTTCGCCGGCGCCAAGGTCGCCGCGCTGTCGCCCAGGCTCGCTCAGCGCCTCGGCCTCAACGCCGACATGAAGGGCGTGACGATCGTCGACGTCGATCCGAGTTCACCCGCTGCCCGCATCGGCCTTCAGCCGCGTGACATCGTTCGCGAACTCAATGGCGAGGAAATCGACACCGCCGACAAGCTGCAGCAGATCGCCGAGACACAGTCGCGTTGGTGGCGCTTCACCATCGAGCGCGACGGTCAGCTCATGCGCCAGACGCTGCGATACTGATGGCGGATCTCTTCGGCACGGACGAACGCCTGCCGGCGCCTTCGAAGGCGCCGCTGGCCGATCGGCTGCGCCCGAAGAGCCTCGACGAAGTCGTCGGCCAGGAACATTTGACAGGCGAGGACGGCGCCTTGACCAGACTGATCCGCTCGGGCTCGCTCGGGTCGATGATCTTCTGGGGCCCGCCCGGCACCGGCAAGACGACGGTGGCGCGCCTGCTGGCAGGGGAAACGAGCCTCGCCTTCGAGCAGATCTCCGCGATCTTCTCCGGCGTGGCCGACCTAAAGAAAGTGTTCGAGGCGGCGCGGCTCAGGCGCCAGAGCGGCCGACAGACCCTGCTCTTCGTCGACGAGATACACCGGTTCAACCGCGCCCAGCAGGACAGCTTCCTTCCGGTCATGGAAGACGGCACGGTGGTGCTGGTTGGCGCCACCACGGAGAACCCTTCCTTCGAGCTGAATGCAGCGCTCCTGTCGCGCGCGCGCGTGCTCGTCTTTCATACGCTCGGAGAGGAAAGCCTCGAGAAGCTCCTCGCTCGCGCTGAAGAGGTCGAAGGCCGTCCGCTGCCGCTCGACGAGGAGGCGAGGGCGGTGCTCCTGCGCATGGCAGACGGCGACGGCCGCGCCGCTCTGACGCTCGCCGAGGAGGTGTGGCGGGCCGCAAGGCCCGGCGAGGTGTTCGATGCCGACGGCCTGCAGCGCATTGTCCAGCGCCGCGCGCCGGTCTATGACAAGAGCCAGGACGGGCACTACAATCTCATCTCGGCGCTGCACAAATCGGTCCGCGGGTCCGATCCGGACGCAGCGCTCTATTATCTCGCGCGCATGTTGGACGCCGGCGAGAACCCGCTCTATCTCGGCCGGCGCCTGGTGCGCATGGCCACGGAGGACATCGGCCTGGCCGATCCGCAGGCATTGGTCATCGCCAACGCAGCGAAGGACGCCTTCGATTACCTGGGTTCTCCCGAAGGCGAACTGGCGCTGGCACAGGCGACGGTCTATCTCGCCACCGCGCCGAAGTCGAACGCCGTTTATACGGCCTTCAAGGCGGCGACGCGGGCGGCGAAGGAGCACGGCTCGCTGCTGCCTCCCAAGCACATCCTCAATGCGCCCACCAAGCTGATGAAAAGCGAGGATTACGGCGCCGGCTATCTCTACGATCACGACCAGCCTGAGGCATTTTCAGGCCAGGACTACTTCCCCGAGAAGATGGGCCGTCAGACCTTCTACGATCCGCCGGAACGCGGCTTCGAGCGCGACATTCGCAAGCGCCTAGACTATTGGGCGAAAATCCGGCGCGAACGCGGCTGAGTGTTCGGCGGTCTTTTGGGCGTCAGAGGTCTGACCATTCCGCAAGGGCTGACAGGACGCCGGGGAAGTCGGCCCAGCGTCGGATCACCGTTTCGGCGCCGGCCTCGGTAAGCACGTCGGCGTGGCCCGGATAGCTGTGCGAGGCGCCGGTGAATCCGATCACCCGCATCCCTGCCATCTTCGCGCCGGCGATGCCATGCACCGAATCCTCGATCACGAAGGTGTTCGCGGTATTGGCGTCCAGCTTCTGCGCGGCATGCAGGAAGACATCCGGCGCCGGCTTGGGCCGGCTGGTCGGCGTGTCGAGGGAGGAGAAGATGCGGCCGGCGAAAAATGGCGCCAGCCCGGTCTTCTCCGCCATGAAGCCGATCCGCTCTGTCCGCGAATTCGAGCATATGCAGCGTTTGGTCGTCACCGACGCGACGGCATCGCGCGCGCCTTCGATCATGCGGGCCTCCGCACGCAGCCGCTGATCCACGAGGTTCTCCGCCTCGTCTATCAGAGACACCTTGAACGGTATGGCCGCTACCTCTTCGATCCGCAGCAGGATGTCCTTGAAGGTCAGGCCGGCGTAGAGCTCGGAGAGTTCCTCCGCGGTGATCTCGTAGCCCGCCTGCGTGATCAGTTCAGCCTCGACGCGAGCGGCGACGATCTCGCTGTCCACGAGCACGCCGTCGAAATCGAAGATGACCAGGTCAGGTTGGGGCATGTTTCTGCAACGATTGGAAAGAAGAGGTTCGAAGCGGGGCGCTTACACCATGCGGCCGGCCATCGCAAACTCCGGGCCCGAACCCGGGCCGACTTCATTAAATCTTTACCGAGAAAGGTAACCATAACGGGCAGTGAATGGTCACGCGTATCCGAGTATCAGCATGTCCGCAGTTGCGCTCCTCGACACTCCCTCCGCCACCTCCGCGCCCGTCTCCCTCCTCCAGCCCGAATGGCTCAACACGATCCTGAAGGGCGACTGCGTCGCGGCGCTGAACAGGCTTCCGGAGAAGTCGGTCGACGTCATCTTCGCCGACCCGCCCTATAACCTGCAGCTGGCTGGCGACCTGCATCGCCCGGACCAGTCCAAGGTGGACGCGGTCGACGATCACTGGGACCAGTTCGAGAGCTTTGCCGCTTACGACGCCTTCACCCGCGCATGGCTACTCGCGGCGCGCCGGGTCCTGAAGCCCAACGGCACGATCTGGGTCATCGGCTCCTACCACAACATCTTCCGCGTCGGCGCCATCATGCAGGACCTCGGCTTCTGGCTGCTCAACGACATCGTCTGGCGCAAGACCAATCCGATGCCCAATTTCCGCGGGCGTCGCTTTCAGAACGCGCACGAGACGATGATCTGGGCGTCCCGCGACCAGAAGTCGAAGGGCTACACCTTCAACTATGAATCGATGAAGGCGGCCAATGACGACGTCCAGATGCGCTCGGACTGGCTCTTTCCGATCTGCACGGGCAGCGAGCGGCTGAAGGACGACAACGGAGAGAAGCTCCATCCGACGCAGAAGCCGGAGGCGCTGCTTGCGCGCGTAATCCTGTCGTCGACGAAGCCGGGCGACGTGATCCTCGACCCATTCTTCGGCTCCGGCACGACCGGAGCGGTGGCCAAGCGGCTGGGCCGCAATTTCGTAGGCGTCGAGCGGGAGCAGGCCTATATCGACGCCGCCGCAGAACGCATCGCATCGGTCGTCCCGATGGCTGACGCCGATCTGTCGACGCTAACCGGAAAGCGTGCCGAGCCGCGTATCGCCTTCGTCAGCCTGATCGATTCGGGGATGCTGAAGCCCGGCGCGACCCTCCACGACGCCCGCAAGCGCTGGACCGCCAAGGTCAGGGCCGACGGCACCCTGGCAGTCGGCGACATTGCGGGATCTATCCACCGCGTCGGAGCGCAGGTGCAGGGCCTCGACGCCTGCAATGGCTGGACGTTCTGGCACTATGAGCGCGCTGGCGGGCTCACTCCGATCGACGAACTGCGCCGCATCGCACGGCTTGGAATGGAGCGGGCAGGGGCCTGACGCTTCTCGATCCGAAACGGGCCGCGCGCCGCGGCCGGCTTTCCGGCAGTGGTGACGAACCATCCGGCCAGCAAGCCGCACCAGTACAGAAGGCTCTCCGCCGGGTATCTGCGGAGAGCCGTTACTGTTTTCCAGCTCAAGATGACAGGACTATGCCGAGCCGGCTCAGATCCTCCCTCAGAGGCCCGGCTCCGGTGAACAGCGCCGCCTGCCATCCCGCGGCGATGGCACCGTCCACGTTCTTCTGGCTGTCGTCGATGAACAGCGTGGCGGCGGGCTCGAGACCGAAGGCGCTGGCGTGGTGCTCGTAGATGGCCCGATCCGGCTTGATCGCGTTGATGTGGGCCGACACCGTGATGCCGCGCGGTTTTTCCAGGAAGGGGAAGCGCTTTCGGGCTTCCTTGAACGTGTCGGCTGCCCAGTTGGTCAGCAGCGTCACGTCGTGGCCGGTATCGATCAGTTCTTCCATGATCGCGACTCTGTCATCGTAGGCGTGCGGGACCATTTCGAGCCAGTAGCGGCGAAAGTTGCGGATGTTTTCCGCATGTCCGGGATAGGCCGCGAGCAGTTCGGCTTCGGCGTCTTCCCAGCTGCGCCCCCGGTCCTGCTCGACGTTCCACGCCGATGTGCAGACGTTCTCGAAGAACCATCTCCGCTCTTCGGGGTCGGGTATGAGACGGCTGAAGGGCAGGTCGGGATCGTAGTGGACGAGTACCTTGCCGATATCGAAGACGATGTGACGTATGTCGCTCATTCTTGCCCCCTTACTTGCTGCGTTTCGTCGCGCCCGAAATGGCGGATTCGATGACCTTTTTCATGACAGTCGGCAAGGCCTCATCGTGCACGGCCAAAATGGGCGACCATCGATGGTCCATCGGCGCGTCCGGTTCCCCGACGTCCGCACGATAAACGTCGAGTTCGAGTGTGAAATGCGTGAACACGTGCGAGATGCTGCCCGCGCGCTTCCAGTCGGCATCAAAGGGTGCACCGGCCGTCGTCCGGTCGCCATCCTGCCTGGCCGTCCAGCCGGTGGTCGGCACTTCGCTCATGCCACCGAGCAGGCCGGAGCCCGGACGCGTCCGCAGCAGGATGGCCCCGTCGCTCCGCACCGCCACGAAGGCAGCCCCACGCCGCAGGGGCCTGTCAGCCTTCGCCGCCTTCACGGGCAGCAGTTCCGGGTCTCCGTTCAGGATGGCGCGGCAGTCGTGGCGCAACGGGCAGAGCATGCAGCGCGGCCGCTTCGGCGTGCAGATGGTGGCGCCCAGGTCCATCATCGCCTGGGCGAAGTCACCGGGGCGCTCCGCCGGCACCAGCCCGTCGAGAGCGGATCGGATCTCGGGCTTCGCCTGCGGCAGCGGCGTGCGGATCTCGAACAGCCGCGCCATGACCCGCTCGACATTGCCGTCCATCACTGCGGCCTTCCTGCCGAAAGCGATCGCCGCGATCGCCGCCGCCGTATAGGCTCCTATGCCCGGCAGCGCGCGCAGGTCCTCTTCCGTGTCCGGGAACCGGCCACCGAGGCTTCCTACCACCAGGTCGGCGCATGTCTTCAGGTTGCGGGCCCGCGAATAATAGCCGAGCCCTGCCCAGGCCTTCATCACGTCCTCGCCCTCCGCCGCGGCGAGGTCGGTGACCGTGGGCCATTTTTCAAGGAACTTCCTGAAATAGGGCTTTACCGCCTCGACCGTCGTCTGTTGGAGCATTATCTCGGACAGCCAGACGTGATATGGATCGGGCCGGGAACCGGAGGCTAACGCGGCGGGCGGAACGCGCCAGGGCAGCTCGCGGTGGTGCGCGTCGTACCAGGCGAGCAGCCGCCCGGCGACGTCGTCTTCGGAGGATCTGGCTCGTGTTCCGTGCAAATGCGTGTTTCGATCGATGTCGTCGAGATGGAATGGATGATTGATGGCCATGGCAGGAAAAGCGCCTGACCGCAACGCCGTGGCGGTGAGCGACCTCGCGACGGCCATTCTGGACCCGGTGATGCGCAAGCGCGCCGGCATTTCCATCGGCCTCGTCCAGTCATGGGAAGATATCGTCGGCCCGAGGCTGGCGCGCAACTCCCGGCCGGAAAAGATTCAGTGGCCGAGACGCATGGGGGACGACGACCCGTTCGAGCCCGCCGTGCTGGTGATCGCATGCGAGGGTTTAGCCGCACTCCACATCCAGCACGAGACGACCGAACTGATCGGCCGCGTCAACGCTTTCCTCGGCTTTTCGGCGATCGGCCGCATCAGGATCGTGCAGAAGCCGGTGCAGGCGGCAGAGGCGCGCGAAAGGCGCAGGCTTCGCCCCCTTGCGCCCGAAGAGGCCGCGCGTGTGCGCAAGACGGTCGGCGAAATCGAGGATGACGGCCTGCGCGCCTCGCTGGAAAGGCTCGGGGCGACCGTGCTGGGCGCGAGGCCGCGCAAGATGTGACGGTCCGCCTCTCACGAACGTGATGCCGGCCATGATTTTGACGATTGGATTGGCGATCGGTATGGCCTAAATCGCGCCGACACTCGCCTTCGGGCGTCGCTCCGTTGCAAGATCAGCCGACCATCAGGTGATTCGCATGAACCGTGCTCTGCCCCGTCGAACCTTCCTGTCGCTGCTGGCGGCCTCGGGCGCCGCGGCGCTTACGGCCTGCAGCGATTCAGGCAACAGCGCCCAGGCGCAGGCCGCTTCGCCTGGGGTGAGCAGCGAGACCACCGCGTCCACCGCCCCGACGCCCGCCGGCACCGTGGACATGGCCAAGCTCCTGGAGCCCGGTCCCCTGCCGGACAAGGTCATGGGCGATCCGAACGCTCCCGTGACGATCGTGGAATATGCTTCCATGACCTGTCCGCATTGCGCGCATTTCCACGAGACGACGCTGCCGACCATCAAGACCAAGTACATCGACACCGGCAAGGCGAAGCTTATCCTGCGCGAGTTCCCGTTCGATCCGCGCGCCGAGGCGGGCTTCATGCTCGCGCGCTGCTCCGACGACCGCTACTACGCGATGGTCGATGTCCTGTTCAGGCAGCAGGAGAACTGGGCGGCCGCCCAGAACGCCAAGGATGCGCTGCTGCAGATATCCAGGCTGGCCGGTTTTTCACAGGAGTCGTTCGAGGCCTGCTTGACGGACCAGAAGCTTCTGGACGATGTGAGGGCAGTGCGAAAGCGCGGGGAAGAGTTCAACGTGGACTCCACGCCCACCTTTTTCATCAACGGGAACACCTACAAGGGGGCCCTGACGGTTGAGGAAATGTCGGCGATCATCGACGGCATGCTCTGACGTCTGCTTGCCGCGCAAGGAGGCGGGCGCAGGCGCGCCCTCCGGCAGGCGCGCATGAAGTTTTCCCGGCTGCGCCTTCTAGGCTTCAAGTCCTTCGTCGAGCCCGGCGAATTCGTCATCGAGCGCGGCCTGACTGGCGTCGTCGGCCCCAATGGCTGCGGCAAGTCCAATCTCGTCGAGGCGCTGCGCTGGGTTATGGGCGAAAGCTCGTACAAGAACATGCGCGCGTCCGGCATGGACGATGTCATCTTCTCCGGCTCCGGCACGCGTCCCGCCCGCAACACCGCCGAGGTCACCCTCTTTCTCGACAACACGGACCGCACCGCGCCCGCCGCCTTCAACGACGCCGACGAGCTGCAGGTGTCGCGCCGCATCGAGCGCGAGGCGGGCTCCGTCTATCGCATCAACGGCAAGGAGGCGCGCGCCAAGGACGTGCAACTCCTGTTCGCAGACCAGTCCACCGGCGCGCGGTCGCCCTCGATGGTGGGGCAGGGGCGGATCGGCGAACTGATCCAGGCCAAGCCGCAGGCGCGGCGTGCACTGCTCGAGGAAGCCGCGGGCATCTCCGGCCTGCACACGCGCCGCCACGAGGCCGAGCTGCGGCTGCGCGCCGCCGAGCAGAATCTCGAACGCCTGGACGACGTGGTCGGCGAACTCGAGGGGCAGATCGAGAACCTCAAGCGCCAGGCGCGCCAGGCGTCGCGCTTCAAGAACCTGTCCGCCGATATCAGAAAGGCTGAGGCCACCCTGCTGCATGTCCGCTGGACGCTGGCGAAGGCCCAGGAAGCCGAGGCGCAGTCGGCGCTGTCGGCCGCCACCTCCGTCGTCGGCGAGCGGGCCAGCGCGCAGATGGAGGCCGTGAAGGAACAGGCGATCGGCGCCCACAAGCTGCCGTCCCTGCGCGAGGCCGAAGCCGCGGCTGCGGCCGCTTTCCAGCGTCTTTCGATCGCGAGGGCGCAGATCGAGGAGGAGGCGAAGCGCATCGAACGCCGCCGCGCCGAACTCGCCCGCCGGCTGGAGCAGCTCGATGCCGACGTCGCGCGCGAAGAGCAGATGATCCGCGACAATGGAGACGTGCTGCAGCGCCTCGAAGCGGAAGAAGCGGCCCTCTCGGAGGAGAATGAGTCCTCTGCCGAGCGCGAGACCGCCACGCGCGCCGCCTTCGAGGCCGCGTCCTCGGCGCTGACGCTCTCGGAAGCCGCTCTCGCCAAGCTGACAGCCGAGCGCGCGGAGGCGGTGGCGACACGCAACCAGCTCGAACGCACCGTGCGCGAGACCTCCGAGCGTCGCGAACGCCTGGAACGGCAGCTGGCCGGGGTCGACAAGGAAGCCGCCGACGTCGCCCAGCGCATCGCCGCGCTCGCCGACCCGGCCGAGAAGCTGATGCTGGCCGAGGAAGCGCAGGAGAGGGTCGAGGAGGCCGAGGCCCTGGCCGCCGCAGCCGAAGAGGCCGTGGCCGCCGCCCGCGACGCGGAAAGCGCAGCCCGACCGCCTCTTCAGGAGGCCCGCGCGGAGCTGGCACGCATCGAGACGGAAGCGCGCACGCTGGCCAGGATCATCAACGCGGTGGCCGGTGGCGATTTCCCTGCGGTGCTCGAACAGATCACCGTCCAGCGTGGCTTCGAGGCTGCCCTGGGTGCTGCGCTTGGCGACGACCTCGACGCCGCATTGGACCCAGCCGCACCCGCGCATTGGGCCGGCAATGATGCCGACCATGCCGATCCTCCACTCCCGGAAGGGGTGTTGAGCCTGGCCAGCGTCGTCACGGCGCCGCGCCAGCTCGCAAGGCGTCTCGCGCAGATCGGTATCGTCGATGCCTCCGAAGCGCCGGCGCTGCAGCGCCGGTTGCGTCCGGGCCAGCGGCTGGTCGGACGGGACGGCGCGCTATGGCGGTGGGACGGCTTCACCGCCAGCGCCGACGCACCGACCGCGGCCGCCCAGCGCCTGGCGCAGAAGAACAGGTTGGCTGAGCTGGAGGCCGAGATGGCCGGAGCGGCCGCAAGGGTTCGGGACGCGGAAGCCGCCTTGGCCGCCGCCGAGAGCGCCGTGCGCGAACGTGCGGCCGCGGAAGCCTCGGCCCGGCAGGGCGCGCGCGAAGCGCAGCGCCTGCTCGGCGAGGCGCGCGAGGCCTTGGCCCGCGCCGAAAAGGCCGCCGGGGAGTTCTCGGCCCGGCGTCAGGCGCTGGCTGAGGCGCGCGCCCGCATCGCCGACGACCTGTCCGAAGCGGCCGAAGCTGTCGCCGAGGCGCAGATGCAGCTCGAGGATGCGCCCGACCTCGGCGACCTTGGCGAGCGGCTCGAGGCCCTCGGCGCGACGGTCACGCGCGACCGCGGCCTGCTCGCCGATGCCCGTGCACTTCACGAGGGCCTGAAGCGCGAGGCGGAAGCGCGGGCCCGCCGACTCGCTGCCATCGCCTCGGATCGCACCACTTGGGTACAGAGGGCGGCCAACGCCGATCGGCAGATCGCCGCGCTCGCCGAGCGTCGGGCCGAGACGGCGGCCGAACTGGAGGAGATCGAGGAGGCGCCCGACGAGATCGACGCCAACCGGCGCGCATTGCTCACCCAGCTCTCCGAGGCGGAAACGCTGCGCAAGGCGGCGGCCGACCGGCTGCAGGAGGCGGAGACCCGGCAGGCCGCGCTCGACAAGGCCGCCATCGCGACCGTGCAGGCGCTCGCGGAATCGCGCGAAGGCAGGGTGCGCGCGGAAGAGCGGCTCAACGCCGCCGAAGAGCGGCGCCGGGAAGCCGAGGCCCGTATCCAGGAAGTCCTCAATGCGCCTCCGCATCTGGCGATCCGGCAGGCCGAGCTCGACCCGGCGGCGCCGCTACCCGACGCGGCCGAGATCGAACGCAGGCTCGATCGCCTGAAGGTCGAGCGCGAGCGCCTCGGCGCCGTGAACCTTCGCGCCGAGGAAGAGCAGCGCGAGCTGTCAGAACGCCATGAGACGATCGTCTCCGAGCGCGAGGACGTCATCGAGGCGATCAGAAAACTGCGGCAGGCGATCCAGAGCCTGAACAGGGAAGGACGCGAGCGCCTGCTAGCCGCCTTCGAGGTGGTCAACACCCAGTTCCAGCGGCTGTTCACCCATCTGTTCGGCGGCGGCACCGCTGAGCTCCAGCTGATCGAGTCGGAAGACCCGCTCGAAGCCGGCCTCGAAATCCTGGCCCGCCCGCCCGGCAAGAAGCCGCAGACCATGACGCTGCTATCTGGCGGCGAGCAGGCGCTGACCGCCATGGCGCTGATCTTCGCGGTTTTCCTGACCAATCCAGCGCCGATCTGCGTGCTGGACGAGGTCGACGCACCGCTCGACGACCACAATGTCGAGCGCTTCTGCAATCTGATGGACGAGATGGCTGCCTCCACCGAGACCCGCTTCGTCGTCATCACCCACAACCCCATCACCATGGCGCGCATGAATCGCCTGTTCGGCGTCACCATGGCCGAGCAGGGCGTCAGCCAGCTGGTTTCGGTGAACCTGGAGACGGCGGAGCGGATGCGCGAGGCGAGCTGATAGGGTCGAGACGCGGCGCTAGGGACAGTCCAACATCGGCTAGTCGCCAGCTCGGCATCGGCCACCGAAACGGACCTCTGAAACCTTGGCTGGGGCGCCTGGATTCGAACCAGGGAATGGCGGTACCAAAAACCGCTGCCTTACCGCTTGGCTACGCCCCAACGTGCCGAAAGGCCTTCAACGTGAGCGGCCTTATAGCAACGTTGGGGGAAAGCACAATCGTGCCGCTGCTTCCTTGACGCATGTCCCCTGAAAAGTGTGCAGGCGTCCGGGACGAGGGCATGCGCAAAAATCGGGTCGATCTCGACGGCCAAGCTTCAGGCGCCGTTGTCGCTCCAAACGGCAAGCTCGTTGCCGGCCGGATCGGCGAAGTGAAAGCGCCGGCCGCCGGGGAATGAGAAGATCGGTTTCAGCACCTGTCCGCCGCAAGCTTCGACTTCAGCCAGCGTAGCCTCCAGATCTTCCGCGTAGATAACCGGGAGCGGTTTCGCCTGCCCGTCGGCGCTATCCGTTTGAAAGCCGCCTTCCAGACCTTTATCGAACGCCGAGTAGCTCGGTCCGTAGTCCTTGAAGGTCCAGCCGAAAGCTGAGCTGTAGAAAGCCTTGACACTGTCCAGCGTCCCGCCGGTGGCGGGTATCTCGAGATAGTCGAGTTTTCCGCTCTGTCGCATGGCCAACCTCTTTCGCCATTGTTCTTGTTTTGTTCTAGTCCTCGTATCGCGATCACGCAAGCTTGGGCTTCGAAAAATAGTTTGCGCATGCCTCCGTCATCCTAATCGATTGTAGGCGCCAAGCCGCATTGTCTTTCGCAGTGCAGCATCCTAACCCTCTCTGACTTTCGGTCGCTTGTTTGTGAGGGAGCGAGCATGACGAAGTGGGTCTACACCTTCGGTGACGGCGCAGCCGAGGGAGCCGCGGGCGATCGCAACCTGTTGGGCGGCAAAGGTGCCAATCTCGCCGAGATGTGCCGGCTAGGGTTGCCGGTGCCTCCCGGTTTCACCATCACGACCGAGGCCTGCAACTGGTACTACACAAACGGACGTTCCTATCCGTCCGGCCTGGCGGAGGAGGTGACCGAAGCGCTGGGGCATATCGCGCGGGCGACTGGTCGCCGGCTAGGCGATCCGGCCAGCCTGCTCCTGGTTTCGGTGCGTTCCGGCGCCCGCGCATCCATGCCCGGCATGATGGACACGGTGCTCAACCTCGGCCTGAACGATGTTTCGGTGGAAGCCCTGGCCGAGGCTTCGGGCGATGCGCGCTTCGCCCATGACAGCTACCGTCGCTTCATCCAGATGTATTCGGACGTGGTTCTGGGGCTCGACCACGAAATGTTCGACGAGATCCTGGAGGACGAGAAGGCGCGGCGGGGCTTCGAACTGGATACGGAGCTGTCGGCCGACGACTGGAAAGCGGTGATCGGGCTCTACAAGGCCAAGGTCGAGGAAGAACTTGGCACCTCCTTCCCGCAGGATCCGCACGAGCAGTTGTGGGGTGCCATTGGCGCGGTCTTCGCAAGCTGGATGAACCCGCGTGCCGTCACCTACCGCCGCCTCCACGACATTCCGGAAGGCTGGGGCACTGCCGTCAATGTGCAGGCGATGGTCTTCGGCAACATGGGCGAAACATCGGCCACGGGCGTCGCGTTCACGCGCAACCCGTCGACCGGGGAAAAGGCCCTCTACGGCGAGTTCCTCGTCAACGCTCAGGGGGAGGATGTCGTCGCCGGCATCCGCACGCCGCAGAACATCACCGAGACCGCCCGTCTAGACGCGGGTTCGGACAAGCCCTCCCTAGAAAAGCTTATGCCGGAGGCTTTCGCCGCGTTCGTCCAGATCTCGGAACGGCTTGAGACACACTATCGCGACATGCAGGACCTCGAATTCACGATCGAGCAGGGCAAGCTCTGGATGCTGCAGACGCGGGCGGGCAAGAGGACCGCGAAAGCGGCGCTGAAGATTGCCGTCGAAATGGCGGGGGAGGGCCTCATCTCGCGCGACGAAGCCGTCGCGCGCATCGACCCCGCCTCGCTGGATCAGCTGCTGCATCCCACGATCGACCCGAAGGCGGAACGGACGATCGTGGCCGTCGGGCTGCCGGCCTCGCCAGGGGCGGCGACGGGTGAGATCGTGTTCTCGTCCCACGAGGCGGAAGAGAAGAAGGCGCTCGGAGCCAAGGTCATCCTGGTTCGCGTCGAGACCAGCCCCGAGGACATCCACGGCATGCACGCGGCGGAGGGCATCCTGACAACGCGGGGCGGCATGACGAGCCATGCGGCCGTGGTCGCCCGCGGCATGGGCAAGCCCTGTGTCTCGGGCGCCGGCACGCTGCGCATCGACTATCGCTCGGGCACGCTGTCGGCGATGGGACACATATTCCGGCGAGGCGACCTCATCACAATCGACGGCGGCACGGGCCAGGTCCTGAAAGGCGCCGTGCCGATGCTGCAGCCGCGGCTCTCGGGCGACTTCGCCGCCATCATGGAGTGGGCGGATGCGGCGCGGACAATGAAGGTGCGCACCAATGCGGAAACGCCCGCCGACGCGCGCATGGCACGCTCGTTCGGCGCCGAGGGCATCGGGCTCTGCCGCACTGAGCACATGTTCTTCGAGGGCAGCCGCATAGTCGCCATGCGGGAGATGATCCTGGCTGACACGGAGACGGGCAGGCGCGCGGCGCTGGACAAGCTGCTGCCCATGCAGCGGTCCGACTTCACCGAACTGTTCGAGATCATGGCAGGCCTTCCGGTGACGATTCGCCTGCTCGATCCGCCGTTGCACGAGTTCCTGCCGAAATCGGACAAGGAGATCGAAGAGGTCGCGGCCGCCATGGGGGTGGGCGCCGACAAGCTTCGCCAGAGGGCGGACGCGCTGCACGAGTTCAATCCGATGCTCGGGCATCGGGGTTGCCGCCTTGCCATCTCCTATCCCGAGATCGCCGAGATGCAGGCGCGCGCGATCTTCGAGGCAGCGGTGGAAGCGGGCCGTCGGACAGGCAGTCCCGTCGTGCCGGAGATCATGGTGCCGCTGGTCGGCCTCAAGCGTGAACTCGATTTCGTCAAGGCGCGCGTCGACGCCGTCGCCACCGCCGTCATGGCCGAGAGCGGCGGGCGGATCGACTATCTCGTCGGCACGATGATCGAATTGCCGCGTGCCGCCATGCGCGCCCATGCCATCGCCGAGACGGCCGAGTTCTTCTCGTTCGGGACCAATGATCTGACCCAGACGGCCTTCGGCATGTCTCGCGACGACGCTTCCGCCTTCCTGGAGACCTACCGCCTGAAGGGAATCGTCGAGCAGGACCCGTTCGTGACACTCGACGTGGAGGGCGTCGGCGAACTGGTGAAGATGGCGGCCGAAAAGGGCAGGGTGACGAGACCGGATATCAAGCTCGGCATCTGCGGTGAGCACGGCGGCGACCCGGCGTCGATCCGGTTCTGCCAAGGCGTCGGGCTCGACTACGTCTCGTGTTCGCCCTATCGCGTACCGATCGCCAAGCTCGCCGCCGCGCAGGCAGCGGTGGCCAGATCCGCAGCCGACGGCGCCTGAGTCACGCGGCGACGTTCAGGACATCCATCAGGTCGGCATAGGACTGCACGATCCCCGCAACCGGGCTGTCGCTGTGGGTCGAGGCTTCGACCTTGAGCGAGCCGCCGCGCCTGGCCGGAAGCGTCAGGACGAGGAACTGCCGGCTTTCGCCGACGCCTACCGTCGCCGCAGCGGCATGGAATGCTTCGGCATCGGCGCCCACCCTCATCTTGAACAGCAGCGTGCCGCCGACCGCCTCGAGCGCGCCGTTCACCACGTTCTCGAAATCGTCGCTCGAAACCTCGTCGGCAGAAGCCGGCTGCTCGTTCTCCGGATGGGAGCGGACAACCGGTTCCTCTGCGAATGCTTCGTCCGGTCGGACGGCTGCCTCTTGGGTGTCCATGTGGAGCCTCTTCTGATCTCACCCCACCTTCCGCGAGAATCACAGCCGACGATGGCTGCAATGTGGCGGCTGCGATGTGGCACGTGGATGTGACAGCAGCCTTTGCAGGCGCAGAAGCCTGCGGCTTCGCCTTCCCGCAGGAGCGAAAACGCATTATGGAATCGGTCAGCGGAGGCGGCGGCAGACCGGATGGACGAATATCTCGAACGTCGCGTTTCGAACGCAACGGTCTGGTCACGCAGGCTGGCGATTTTCTCCGCCGTACTGTTTCTCACGGCCGCGCTCGGCCACCGCTTCGGCTTTCTTGCCACCCCCGACCTGTTTCCGGTGCTCGGCACCGTAGCGATGGTGATCCTGCTCGCGGCGCTTTTCATGGCGCGGGCACTGTTTCTCTTCTGGCATCACGGCGGCAGCGGCGGCGTGAGCCTGGTCTTCGCCATCCTGGTCCTGCTCCTCGTCATCACCCCTTTCGGGATCACCGCTTACCGTGGCGCCACCTTGCCCATGGGCTATGATGTTTCGACCGACACCGACGATCCCCCGGAACTCGTGCGTGCCGGGCCGCGCCGGGCCGACGGGATGAACGCGATCGAGCCGTTCACGCCGGAGCGCGCAGCAAGGCAGGAAGCAGCCTACCCCTCCGCCACTGGACGCCGATACGAGGCGCCGATTGGGCAGGTCGCCGAAGTCGTGGAAGCGCTGCTGGACGATCGCGGATGGACCATCCTCGGCCCGGTCGGCGTGCCGCAGGATGCTGCGGAGGTGACGATCGAAGCCGAGGCGGCTTCGCCGCTGCTGCGCATGCCGGCCGACGTGGCTATTCGCCTCATCGATGAGGACACTTCGACCTATGTCGACATGCGCTCCGTGTCGCGATACGGCCCTCATGATTTCGGCGACAATGCGACCCGCATAGCGTCCTTCCTGGCGGAACTCGACGTCGAGATCGCATATCTCACAGTCGTCGCGCCGACTCAGCCGGCGGAACCGCCGGCGCCGCCGACGCCGCAGGAACTGAATGTGCCGCAGCCGGAGGAACCTGCCGAACCGCTAGACCGGTCGGAAGATCCCCCCGATTGACGGCTCTGCGTCGGCTTCCACCGCGCCCCGCTCCACGAGGTCCTGAAGATGCGCCAGCGTCGAAAGGGATGCTGCGGGGACAAGGCCGGGATCGATGTCGCGATAGATCGCGGCTACGATGGCGCCGATGTCGCGGTCGCCATGGTGCAGCCGATCAAGGATGGCGCTTTCCCTGGCGAGGCGATGCTCGCGCAGGCCTAGCATGTAGGTGGCCGGATCCACCACCGGGCCGCCATGGCCCGGCAGCAGCAGGCGGTCGTCCCGCTCGATCAGCCGGTCGAGCGAGCGCATATAGTCGGCCATCGACCCGTCCGGCGGCGCGACGATAGTCGTGGACCAGCCCATGACGTGATCGCCCGAGAACAGGATGCCGGTGCCGTCGAGCGCGAAGGCCATGTGGTTCGCGGCGTGGCCCGGTGTCCACACAGCTTTGAGCCTCCAGCCATCGCCCTCAAGCATTTGGCCGTCCCCGAGACGACGGTCGGGCATGAAGGCGGTGTCGGCTCCGCTTTCCATGACGGTTTCGCCGGGCTTGGCGAAGCGGTGCGGTCCTTCGGCATACACCGCAGCGCCGGTTGCTGCCGCCAGCCGCGATGCAAGGGTCGAATGATCGCGATGGGTGTGGCTCACCAGGATATGGCTGACTTTTCGTGCGTCGATCGTCTCGAGTAGGTTGCGCAGATGCTCGTCATCGTCCGGGCCGGGATCGATGATCGCAAGGGTGGTCTCGCCGACGAGATAGGTGTTCGTGCCGTGGAACGTGAAGGCGCTCGGGTTCCTCGCCGTTACCCGCCTCACGCCGGGAAAAACCTCTACCGCAGTTCCGTAGGCCGGGTCGAAGTCGAGGTCGAAATTCAGGGCCATAAGTGTTCCATGAGCAGGGGCGCGGAAACCGTTTGCCGGTTTCGGCCGGAGCCAATATAGGGGAAAAGCACGTCTTTCGATCCCCGATCCTGAACGAATGGAAACAACATGGCTCTCGCGATCACCTCACGCCCGCTCGTGGACCTGGCTCTGCCGGAGAAAGGCGCCGCGCGTTTGGGCATGCAGATTTTCCTGGCGCTGGCCGGCACCCTCCTGCTGACGGTCTCGGCCAAGACCAAGGTGGTGTTCGGCCCGGTCGATATGTCGCTGCAGACCCTCGCTGTCCTTCTCATCGCCACATCGTTCGGAGCCCGGCTTGGGGTCGCCACCGTGCTGCTGTACCTCGCTCAGGGTGCCATGGGCTGGCCGGTCTTCCAGAGCAGCCCGGAAAAGGGCGTCGGCATTGCGTATATGCTGGGCACCACCGGCGGTTATCTGGCCGGCTTCGTCGCCATGGCCGCCATCGTCGGCTGGGCCGCCGACCGCGGCTTCGATCGCAATCCCGTGAAACTCTTTGGCGTCATGCTGGTGGCCGATGCGGTCATGCTCGCCATGGGTGCCGCTTGGCTCGCCTATCTGATCGGCGCGCAGAATGCGTGGAACTTCGGGGTCGTTCCCTTCATCGTTCCGGATCTCATCAAGGCGGCGTTCGCGGCGGCGCTGGTGCCGGCAGTCTGGTCTCTGCTGCCCCGCAAGCGCTGAACGGCTGCTTCGGTTCCGGGTAACTGCGGAGCTTGCCGGTGAGGCAAGTTCCGCCGTTCCTAAGCGTGAAGGCCGGCGCGACGTGTCTGGCGGGAAACAATGTTCTAGCGTCAGACCGCTTTGCGGGAATTTCACGCTCCTATGGGCCAATCTTTAGGCCCGCGCGGCTTGAGAATTCGGCGGTTCGGGAGGAAATTCCCGGCAAATCGTCCGCCTTGGCTACTGCCACACTCCAGCCGCCAAGGCCTTGCAAAGGTCCTAGATGCTCGCCAAGCTCACCCATCTCGACCGCCTCGAGGCCGAGGCCATTCACATCTTCCGGGAAGTCGCAGCCACTTTCAAGAAACCGGTGATGCTCTACTCGGTCGGCAAGGATTCGTCCGTGCTGCTGCACCTGGCGATGAAGGCCTTCTATCCGGCCAAGCCGCCATTTCCTTTCCTCCACGTCGATACGACCTGGAAATTCCGGGAAATGATCGAGTTCCGCGATTCGATGGCCGCAAAGCTCGGCTTCGATCTGCTCGTCCACATCAATCAGGAAGGCGTGCGGGACAACATCAACCCGTTCGACCACGGCTCGAACGTCCACACCCATGTGATGAAGACGGTCGGCCTGCGGCAGGCTCTCGACAAGCACGGCTTCGACGCAGCCTTCGGCGGAGCGCGCAGGGACGAGGAGAAATCCAGGGCCAAGGAAAGGATATTCTCCTTCCGCAACGCGCAGCACAGCTGGGACCCGAAGAACCAGCGTCCGGAAATGTGGAAGATCTACAACACCCGCGTTTCCCCAGGCGAATCGATCCGCGTGTTCCCGCTGTCGAACTGGACCGAGCTCGACATCTGGCAGTACATCCTCCAGGAAGACATTCCCATCGTGCCGCTCTATTTCGCCAAGCGGCGGCCGGTGGTCGAGCGCGATGGCATGCTGATCATGCGCGATGACGACCGCATGAAACTCCTGCCGGGCGAAGTGGTGCAGGACCGGCTTGTGCGCTTCCGGACCCTCGGCTGCTATCCGCTCACCGGCGCCATCGACTCGAGCGCCGACACGCTCGAACTCATCGTCAGCGAGATGCTGACCGCGAAGACCTCGGAGCGCCAGGGCCGCCTCATCGACCGGGATGAATCCGGTTCGATGGAGAAGAAGAAGCGCGAAGGATATTTCTGACCATGCGCGCATTGCTAGCCGAAGACCTTCCCGCCGTCAGCAGCGTCCGCGACTATCTCGCGGAACAGGAGCGCAAGTCGCTGCTGCGGTTCCTGACCTGCGGTTCGGTGGACGACGGGAAGTCGACCTTGATCGGCCGCCTGCTGTCCGACACGAGGCAGATCTTCGAGGACCAGCTCGCGGCCCTCGAGCGCGACTCCCAAAAGCACGGCACGACCGGCGAGGACATCGATTTCGCGCTGCTCGTCGACGGCCTGGAAGCTGAGCGCGAGCAGGGGATCACCATCGACGTCGCCTACCGCTTCTTCTCGACGCCGAAGCGCAAGTTCATCGTGGCCGACACGCCCGGCCACGAGCAGTACACGCGCAACATGGCGACCGGCGCTTCGACCGCCGACCTGGCGATCGTGCTCGTGGATGCGCGTCTCGGTGTGGTGCCGCAGACGCGTCGGCACTCGATAATCGCTTCCCTTCTCGGCATCCGGCACATCATCGTCGCGATCAACAAGATCGATCTGGTCGGCTTCGACCGCGAGGTTTTCGAAAGGATCGCCGACGAATATTCCGCTTTCGCGAAAGCGTTGAATTTCAGTTCCGTCGTCCCGATTCCGATCTCCGCGCGCTACGGCGACAACGTCTCCAGCCGGTCGGACGCCATGCCTTGGTACGAAGGTCCCACTCTGATCGAGCACCTCGAAACGGTGATCGTCGACGACAAGCCGGCCGAAACCGCCTTCCGCTTCCCGGTGCAATACGTCAACAGGCCGAACCTCGACTTCCGCGGCTACGCCGGGACGGTGGCGTCGGGGTCGGTGCGGCAGGGGGATGAAGTCGTCGTTGCCAAGTCGGGCAAGTCGGCACGCGTCAAGCGCATCGTGGCACAGGGCGGCGATCTCGCCGCGGCGGTCAGCGGCCAGGCGGTCACGATCGTCCTCGATGGCGAGATCGAGGTCTCGCGCGGCAACATGCTGGTCTCGCCGGCCGACCGGCCGCAGGTCGCCGATCAGTTCTCGGCGAACATCGTCTGGTTCGACGAGGACGCGCTGAAGCCTGGCCGCTCCTATCTGCTGCGCACGGAGACGGATCAAGTCGCGGCGACGATCACAGACCTCAAATATCGCATCAACATCAACAACTTCGCCCAGGAAGCTGCGAAGTCGCTGTCGATGAACGAGGTCGGCGTCTGCAACGTGGCCACGCAGGCGCCGATCGCCTTTGACAACTTCGCCGACAACCGCACCACCGGCGCCTTCATCCTGATCGACCGCATCACGAACGCGACTGTCGGCGCGGGCATGATCGTTCACGGACTGAGGCGTGCCGAGAACATCCATTGGCAGTCGCTCGACGTCGACAAGGCGGAGCGGGCCCTTGCCAAGAATCAGAAGCCGGCCGTGTTCTGGTTCACCGGCCTGTCCGGCTCGGGAAAATCGACGATCGCCAATCTGTTGGAGAAGAAGCTTCACGCTTCGGGCAAGCACACCTACATCCTCGACGGCGACAATGTCCGCCACGGCCTGAACCGGGATCTCGGCTTCACCGAAGCGGACCGCGTCGAGAACATTCGCCGGGTGGCGGAAGTGGCCAAGCTGATGGCCGACGCCGGCCTCATCGTGATCGTGTCGTTCATTTCGCCGTTCCGCGCCGAGCGACGGATGGCGCGCGAGGCGATGGAAAAGGGCGAGTTCATCGAGGTGTTCGTGGATACGCCGTTCGAAGAATGCGCAAGGCGCGATCCGAAAGGCCTGTATGCGCGTGCGCTGAGCGGCGCGCTCAAGAACTTCACCGGCATCGATTCTCCATATGAGACTCCCGAGAACCCCGAAATCCATCTGCGAACTCTCGGCAGGACGCCGGAAGAGATGGTACAGGTGCTCGAAAACTGGCTGCATGAGCGTGACATTGAACAAGAAAATTACGCCGAGGGCGGAGGGATCTGACGACCTGGCGCTCCAACATCTGTTCGAGCAACTGGCACTGGCGGCCGGCAGGAAGGTGATGGAGGTCTTCCATGCCGGTGCCGCCGTCGATCACAAACCCGACGCTTCGCCAGTGACGGAGGCTGACCGCGCGAGCGAAGCCGTCATCCTCGAAGGTTTGCGCGGCGGCTATCCGACGGTCCCCTGCGTGGCCGAGGAGGAGGCTTCGGAGGGCATCCTCCCTGACGATCTGGGTGAGGCGTTCTTCCTGATCGACCCCTTGGACGGAACGAAGGAGTTCATCAAGCGCAGCGGTGACTTCACGGTCAACATCGCCCTGATCCGCGGCGGTGTGCCGGAGGTGGGCGTGGTCTATGCGCCGTACAGCCGTCGGTTCTTTTCGGCGCGTCCTGGGTGTGCCGAATCCCTCGACCTGGACTCCTCGGACAAGGTTGTGGGTAGGAACCGGATATCGACCCGCACCGCGGTCGTGCCGCCGACGATCGTCGCCAGCCGTTCGCATCTCACGCCGGAAACCGAGCAGTTCATCCAACGCTTCGAGGCGGCGGAGATCGTCTCGGTCGGTTCCTCGCTGAAGTTCTGCCTGGTGGCGTGCGGCGAGGCCGATCTCTATCCGCGCTTCGGCCGCACCATGGAATGGGATACGGCGGCGGGGGATGCAGTTCTACGGGCAGCAGGCGGGACGACGGAGACGCTCGACGGCAGACCGCTCGCCTACGGCAAGCGGCGCCAGAGCCACGACGCGGATTTCGCCAACCCCTTCTTTATCGCGAAAGGGCGACCGGGCCAGTCGACCTGATCAAGTCGGCCTCACTCGGCGGCGGCGAGGCTGGAGGAGTTCTTACCGACGAAGTTGCGGATCGCGGCGATGACGAGGTCCTGGTCGTCCGCGCTGAGATAGGGATGCATCGGCAGGCACAGGATGCGATCGGGAAGCGATTCCGACACCGGCAAGCCACCCGGCGCACGCGGGAAGCCCTTGTAGGCCACCTGGCTGTGCAGAGGCTTCACGTAGTAGATGACCGACGGAATGTCGTTGTCCTGCAGATGCGCTTTCAGCGCATCGCGCCCGGGTGCCTCGATGGCATACTGGGCCCAGGCCGAACGGGAGCCTTCGATGTTGGCCGATGCCTTGACCACGCCGCGCAGGCCTTCCGAATAGCGTTCGGCAACCGCCTGCCGGGCGATCATCTCGTCCTCCAGAATGGCGAGCTTCTCGATGAGGATTGCGGCCTGGATCGTGTCCAGGCGGGAATTGATGCCGACGTGGACGTTGTCGTACTGCGTCTCCCCCTTGCCGTGAAAGGCGAAGGAGCGCAGCTTCGCCGCGAGTTCGGCGTCGTTGGTGAACATGGCGCCGCCGTCGCCGTAGCATCCAAGCGGTTTGGCCGGATAGAAACTCGTCGCAGCGACGTGGCCGAACGACCCGCACATCCGGGATCCGGACGAACCGCCGATGGCCTGCGCGGCATCCTCGATGACGAGGAGATGTTCGCGTTCGGCAATCTCCATGATGTCGCTGTAGTCCGCGGCGAGGCCGAACAGGTCGACCGGAATGATCGCTTTCGGCTTCAGCCGTCCCTCGGCCTTGATCATTGCGATGGCCGCTTCGAGGCTCGCAATGTCCATATTGTAGGTGTCCGGGTCGACGTCCACGAAGACAGGCTCGGCCTTGGCCAGGGCGACCACTTCGGCGGTGGCGGCGAAGGTGAAGCTCGGCACGAAGACTGCGTCTCCGGGCCCGATGCCTGAAGCATAGAGCGGCAGCAGAAGCGCATCGGTGCCGTTGGCGCAGGCGATGCAGTGCTCGACGCCGACATAGGCGGCGAGTTTCTGCTCGAATTCCGAAACCTGTGGACCCAGGATATAGCGGCCGTCGTCCACGACGTGGTCGATGGCGGCCTTGAGCCGTTTGGAAATGCGCTGGCGCTGTGCGCCCAAGTCGATGAATTGCATGTACCGAGTCGCAAGATGAAAAAGGTCAGCCGCTGAATATCAGACGGGATTCGATCCAGAAAGCGGCCGGGAAGCGCGCATCGGGCTGGTAGCGCGGGCTTTCGTTACCGGCCGGGAGCTCTTGCACTCCCGAAACGGACGCTTTTGCCGCTTGCGTCCGCGGACTGGACAATTCGAGGAAACATAAAGTGATCGCCGGCCATGGCGATCAATTCAGTTCATGGCGCCACGGCGGATTTGCGCCTGCGCGTGAAACGGTGATCGCAGCGACCGACACGCCGAGTTCGAGTGCCGAGCGGATTTCTGCCTCCGAGAGGTCGGCAATCCGTGCCTTTGTCAGGGCGTTGCCGTCGTGCAGGGAGGCGAGGACGCCCGCATTGAAGGTATCGCCGGCTCCGACCGTATCGACGACGTCGACGGGCCAGGAGGCGACCGTGACCTTGTGCGCCCTGCTGTATGCGGTCGCGCCTTTGGCCCCCTTGGTCATCACGATCAGCTTGGGCCCGAGATCCAGCCATCTGGCGATGACCTCTTCGGAGGCGCCGGCTTCGCCGAACCAGGTCAGGTCCTCGTCGGAAAGCTTCAGGATGTCGGCCATGCCGATCATGCGTCGCATGCGGGCGAGGTGGCTGTCCCGATCGGGGATGAAGGCAGGACGGATGTTGGGGTCGAGCATGGTGACGTGGCGCGGGGATTCGCGTCTCATGAGCGCTTCGTAAGTCGAGCCGCACGGCTCGGGTATGAGACTGATCGCGCCGAACAGGAACGCGTCGACGTGGCCTTCGATCGATGGGAGGTCGGTATCGGACAGCATCCGCCCGGCAGTGCCTTCGTCATAGAAGGTGTAGGTCGCATGACCATCGACCAGCCGCACGAAGGCGAGGGTCGTCGGACGCGGCGAGACGGCCGCATAGCGGACGCCGACGCGGCTTTCCGCCAGCGTGGCGCGCAACTGCTCGCCGAAGAGGTCGGAGGAAAGACCGGAGTAGAACTCCACCGGAACGCCCAGTCGCCCGAGCGCAATGGCGCTATTGAACACCGCTCCGCCGGAATAGGGCGCGTAGGCCGGTTCGCCCAGCGTCGACTGGCGCGGCAGCATGTCGATCAGCGCCTCTCCGCAGCAAACGATCATGCGAGATTCCCCCGAACGGTCTCAACCAGCCGGCTTCCCATACAGTCGGCCCGCCCGACCCGCAACCGCCGCATTAAGCCGTCAGGGACGTCGTCCGCGACGGCGCCGGTGGCCCGAGCAGGAACCTGTCGGACAGCGGCAGGCTCGCAGCGCCGAGAGCCCGCGCGTGGATACCGACGGATCCTTCTCGCACGGAGGGGATGCTGAGACCTTCGACGTCCACCATCGCGATGGCTTCCTGAACGGCAGCCACCAGCCTGCGCCGAGCAGGCGCGGGCATCCAGCCATCGATGAGCGCTGCTTCGAAATCGATAACCGACGAGGCCGCCACGATCGCATAGGCGAGCGCCCGTCCCGCGGTCTTGGACCATGCGTCGAACTCCGGCCCGTCCTGCTCCCAGGCGTCGGGCGAGGTCCAAAGATAATTTGCGTCCACTCCCCTGGCGTTGAGCGCCCTTTCAAGCACTGCAAGGGAGGCGACGTCGATCAGCTGGGTGGGTTGGCCGTCGATGCCCGGAACGGGCATGGAGCCCAGCGCGGCAGCATTTCCGGACGACCCGCTGTAGAGCCGGCCGTTCAGCACGATTCCGCCGCCTGCGAAAGCGCCGATATAGAAGTAGATGAAGTCGCGCAGGCTGCCGGTGCGGCCGAAGACGAGTTCGGCGCCACAGGCAGCCGTCGCGTCGTTCTGCAGGTACACCGGCATGCCGCATAGCGCCTCGATATCGGCCGCGATGTCCCTGTGTTGCCATTGCAGCATGACCTCCCGGGGAGCGCCCGCCGTTTCCGTCCAGTTCCACATCTGGGACGGCATCGCGATGCCGAGCCCGGCGATCCGCCTGACCTCCGACCGAGTGAGAGCCGCGCGCAGCTTCTCCATGCCGTCGCCGACGAAACCGAGGATCTCTTCGGGCGCCGGATAGCGATACGGGTTCTGGAGCATGCAGCGTACCGATCCCAGGAAATCGATCAGCACGAGTTCAGCACTGCGGCGCCCAATCTTGAGCCCGATGAAGAAGGCGCCCTCCGGGTCGAGAGCCATCGGGATGGAGGGCTGCCCGACCTTGCCCCGCATCGGTTCCTGGCGGACGAGAAGTCCCTCCTTCTCGAGTTCGCGCATGATGACCGACACGGTCTGCGCGGACAGTCCCGTCATGCGCGCGATCTCCGTCTTGGCAAGCCTGCCGTGCTGGCGGACCAGCGACAGCACCAGGCGCTCGTTCTGGTCGCGCATGCCGCTCTGGTTGGTGCCCCGGTGATGCAGAGGCATCTCGGGAGCCGCCGCGGCGGGCCTCGCGGAGGCGTCCTTCATGTCCTTCGCAGTCGATCGCATGATCCGACAATGCGTAGCCACTCCGAACGATGTCAATAATAAATCAGACTGATTTACTTATTGACAGGTCTGGTGTGCTGGTGTTCCTTGAATTCACGTTCGGCCGGGAGGAGCGCGGCGGAACGGTCGGGGATGCCGGTGCGCCGGCTCCGCCCTCATTCCACCGGGAGGAAACCATGAAGAAATCGACTTTGAAGACGGCGGCAGCCGGCCTAGTACTTTCCGCCATGCTCGGTGCCGCGCCTGCGTTTGCGGCAGACACGGTCGGCCTGATCACCAAGACGGAGACGAACCCCTTCTTCGTGAAGATGCGCGAAGGCGCGCAGGCCAAGGCGCAGGAACTGGGCATCAACCTGATCACGGCTGCCGGCAAGTTCGACGGCGACAATGACGCACAGGTGGCCGCCATCGAGAACCTGATATCCGCCGGCGCCAAAGGCTTCGCGATCGTGCCCTCGGACAGCAAAGCGATCGTGCCGACGATCAAGAAGGCGCGCGACGCCGGCCTGATGGTGATCGTGCTCGATACGCCGCTGGACCCGATGGACGCCGCCGATGCGACCTTCGCGACCGACAATCGCAAGGCCGGACAGCTGATCGGCGAATGGGCAAAGGGCACGCTCGGCGACAAGGCCGCCGACGCCTCGATCGTGTTCCTCGACCTCGCGACCAACCAGCCGACGGTCGACTACCTGCGCGACCAGGGCTTCATGCAGGGTTTCGGCATCGACGTGAAGGACCCCAACAAGTGGGGCGACGAGGACGATCCGCGCATCTGCACGCACGAGATCAGCCAGGGCGACCAGGAGAAGGGCCGCACGGCCATGGAGAACGCCTTGCAGAAGTGCCCTGACGTGAACGTGGTCTACACCATCAACGAACCGGCTGCGGCCGGCGCCTGGGAGGCGCTGAAGGCAGTGGGCAAGGATGACGGCAGCGTCATGATCGTCTCGATCGACGGCGGATGCCCGGGCGTCAAGAATGTCGAAGCCGGCGTCATCGGCGCCACCAGCCAGCAGTATCCGCTCAAGATGGCGGCCATGGCGCTCGAGGCTATCGCCACCGGGAAGATGCCCGAGATCGATCCCGAACTGGGCTTCTTCGACACCGGAGCGCAGCTGATCACCGCCAAGCCCGTCGACGGCGTGCCGTCCATCAGCGTCGAGGAAGGCCTGGACCTCTGCTGGGGCTGACGGTCCTCTGAACCTTTAGACACGTCAATGATCGACCTGGCGGGGGCCTGCTCGGGCCGGCCCCCGGAGAGTCCCGGAAGGAGCCGCGCATGAGCGACGACGCAGTAGGTTCGGCACAGGCCGAGCGCGGTCTGGCGGGCAGCGGACACTCCGTCGCCAGCTTCGAGGAGGGGGAGCGCGGCGCCGTGCGGAAGCTGCAGGGCTTCCTGCACCAGTATCCCACGTCGATCCCCTTCATCGTGCTGCTGGTGGGCGTCGTCATATTCGCAGTCGCCGCGCCGGGGAAATTCCTGTCACCGCTCAACCTGTCGGTCGTCCTCCAGCAGGTGACGATCATCGCCATACTCGGCATGGCGCAGACGCTGGTCATCCTGACGGCGGGCATCGACCTCAGCGTCGGCATGATCATGATCCTGAGCTCGGTGGTGATGGGTCGGACCTGCGTGGTCTACGGCGTCCCGCTCGTCATCGCATTCCCGCTCGGGCTCCTCGTCGGCTTCGCCTGCGGCATGGTGAACGGGCTTCTCGTCACCATGCTGAGGCTGCCTCCCTTCATCGTCACGCTGGGAACATGGAGCATCTTCGGCGCGCTGAACGTGTGGTATTCGCGAAGCGAGACTATACGGGCTCAGGACATCGAAGCGGCAGCGCCGTTCCTGCAATCGATGCGCACGCTGATTAAACCGTACGAAGTTGCGGCGAGCCTCGGTCTCGATCTCCCGTTCCTCAAGGGCTGGGTGGTGACCTACGGATCGCTGCTGATGATCCTGCTCGCCATCCTCCTCTGGTACATCCTCAACCGCACCGCGTTCGGCCGGCATGTCTATGCGACAGGAGACGACCCCGACGCGGCACGCCTGTCCGGCATCAACACCAACCGGACCCTGATCGCCGTTTATGCCCTGGCGGGGCTGATCTGCGCCGTCGCCGCATGGGTGCTGATCGGACGCATCGGGGGTGTGAGCCCGCAAGCGGGGCAAACCGCAAACCTCGATTCGATCACCGCAGTGGTGATCGGCGGCACGTCCCTGTTCGGCGGACGCGGCTCGATCGTCGGAACGCTGATCGGCGCGCTCATCGTCGGTGTGTTCCGCAACGGGCTCGCGCTGAGCGGCCTCGAGGTCCTCTGGCAGGACTTCGCGGTCGGTGTCCTGATCATCGTTGCCGTGACGATCGACCAGTGGATCCGGAGGATTGCGGCATGAGCGCGACACCGGTGCTGGAAGCACGCGGCCTCACCAAGCACTACGGCCGCGTCGTCGCGCTCGACCAGTGCGACTTCGAGCTGCGGCCGAACGAAATTCTCGCCGTCATCGGCGACAACGGGGCCGGCAAGTCGACGCTGATCAAGGCGCTCTGCGGCGCGGTCGTTCCGGACGCGGGGGAGATCCTGCTCGACGGCAAGCCCGTTCATTTCAAGTCGCCGATGGAGGCGCGCGACGCCGGCATCGAAACCGTCTACCAGAACCTGGCCCTGTCGCCGGCTCTGTCGATCGCCGACAACATGTTTCTCGGCAGGGAGATCCGCAAGCCGGGGATAGCAGGAACGCTCTTCAGGTGGCTCGACCGCGCGGCTATGGCAAAGATCGCCCGCGACAAGCTATCGGAGCTCGGGCTGATGACGATCCAGAACATCGGCCAGGCGGTCGAGACACTGTCGGGCGGCCAGCGCCAGGGGGTTGCGGTCGCCAGGGCCGCCGCCTTCGGATCCAAAGTCGTGATCATGGACGAACCGACGGCTGCGCTGGGCGTGAAGGAATCGCGGCGCGTCCTCGAACTGATCCTCGACGTGAAGAAGCGCGGCCTGCCGATCGTGCTCATTTCGCACAACATGCCGCATGTGTTCGAAGTGGCCGACCGCGTCCACATCCATCGGCTGGGCCGGCGCCTGACCGTCATCGATCCCAGGCAATACTCCATGTCCGACGCGGTTGCCTTCATGACGGGCGCGAAGAAACCGCCGGAACCGGCTGTCGCAGCGTGATGCTGCAGCGCAGAAGAAAATTGCGCGTTGAACCGGCGACCGATTGAGAAACTGCCGGAAATCGTTAGCATCGTTTCGGGAGGATGCTGCAAAGCGCTGCTGCGAGGCGGCGCGCAAAGGCATTGAGGCAATATGGCAAGCGTGATGACCCCCAAGCTCCCGCGAACGATTCTTGCGACTTCTGATCCCGAGACCCTGGCGGCGGAGATCCTCCGCGCCCTGAAATACAGGGTCGGGAAGGATATGACGGTCGCCACTCCCTATGACTGGCTGAACGCTTCGATCAAGGTCGTGCGCGACCGCATCATCGATCAGTGGATCAGTTCCACCAAGGAGGCCTACGACAAGCAGGAAAAGCGCGTCTACTACCTCTCGCTCGAATTCCTGATCGGCCGCCTGATGCGGGATGCCTTTTCCAATCTCGGTCTTTGGGACGACATGCGGGTGGCTTTGAAGTCGCTCGGCGTCGACATCGACGTGGTGGCCGGACTGGAGCCCGATGCCGCGCTGGGCAACGGCGGCCTCGGCCGGCTGGCGGCCTGTTTCATGGAATCGATGGCGACCGTCGATGTGCCGGCGCACGGCTACGGGATACGCTATGTGAACGGCATGTTCCGACAGGAGATTTCGGACGGTTTCCAGGTCGAGTTGCCGGAGACATGGCTCGACCACGGCAATCCATGGGAGTTCGAGCGGCGCGAGCGCTCGTTCGAGGTCGGCTTCGGCGGGCATGTCGAGTCGGTTACGTCGCGGGACGGGCGCCTGGAAAGGCATGTATGGCGGCCCGTGGAGCGCATCCTGGCCGTCGCCTACGACACGCCTGTCGTCGGCTGGCGTGGCAAGCGCGTGAACACGCTGCGCCTCTGGTCGTCCATGCCGATCGACCCGCTCCTGCTCGATGCGTTCAACGCCGGCGACCATATCGGGGCGCTGAGAGAGAGCAACAAGGCGGAAGCCCTGTCGCGCGTCCTCTATCCCGCCGATGCCAATGCTGCCGGACAGGAGTTGCGCCTCAGGCAGGAATATTTCTTCACGACCGCGTCCCTGCAGGACATCGTGCAGCGTCATCTCAGCCAGTACGGGGAGCTCCTGTCCCTGCCTGAGAAGGCGGCCATCCACCTCAACGACACGCACCCTGCCATCGCCGTCGCGGAATTGATGCGGCTCTTCATGGACGTCCACGGCATCGATTTCGACAAGGCCTGGGACGCGACCAGGCGTACCTTCGGATATACCAACCACACATTGTTGCCGGAGGCTCTGGAGAGCTGGCCGGTGCCGCTCTTCGAGCGGCTGCTGCCCCGGCACATGCAGATCATCTATGCGATCAATGCCGAGGTCCTGCTGGAGGCGCGCTCGAGCGATCATTTCACCGACGACCAGATACGCAACATCTCGCTTATCCAGGAAGGCGGTGAGCGCCGCGTGCGCATGGGCAACCTGGCCTTTGTCGGATCGCATTCGGTCAATGGCGTGTCGGCGCTGCACACGGACCTCATGAAGGACACGGTCTTCGCCGACCTGCACAAGCTCTATCCCGATCGCATCAACAACAAGACGAACGGCATTACGCCGCGGCGATGGCTGTTCCAGTGCAATCCTTCCCTGACCAAGATTGCGCGCGAGGCTATCGGCGACAAATTCCTGGACAACGTCGAGGAACTGACGGCACTCGACAGGTTCGCCGAGGACGCCGCCTTCCGCGAGCAATTCGCCGCCGCGAAGCGCGCGAACAAGGAAAGGCTAGCGGGCTTCGTATCCGGGAGGATGGGCATCAAGGTTGATCCTTCGGCCCTGTTCGACATCCAGATCAAGCGCATCCACGAATACAAGCGTCAGCTGCTCAACATCATCGAGGCGGTGGCGCTCTATGACCAGATCCGTTCGCGACCGGAACGCGATTGGCTGCCGCGCGTTAAGTTTTTCGGCGGCAAGGCGGCGCCTAGCTACCACAATGCCAAGTTGATCATCAAACTGGCCAATGATGTCGCGAAGGTCATCAATCGCGATCCGGCGGTGAGGGGACTACTGAAAGTCGTGTTTGTGCCGAACTACAATGTCAGCCTGGCGGAGATCATGATGCCGGCGGCGGATCTGTCGGAGCAGATATCCACGGCGGGAATGGAAGCTTCGGGCACCGGAAACATGAAGTTCGCTCTCAACGGAGCGCTGACGATCGGTACGCTCGACGGCGCGAATGTGGAGATGAAGCAGCACGTCGGAGACGAGAACATCTTCATCTTCGGCCTGACCGCGGCGGAGGTCGAGAAGCATCGTCGGGACGGTTACGACCCGCGCAGCGTCATAGAAGGTTCACCGGAGCTGTCGCAGGCGCTGTCCGCCATTTCGTCCGGTGTCTTTTCGCCCGACGACCCGCAGCGGTACCGGACGCTGGTCGACGCTCTATATCAGACAGACTGGTTCATGGTCGCAGCCGATTTCGACTCCTATGCCGCGACGCAGCGGCAGGTCGATGAGGTGTGGCGTGACAGCCCGGACTGGTATGCCCGTTCGATCCGGAACGTGGCTCGCATGGGCTGGTTCTCGTCCGACCGAACCATCCGTCAGTACGCGAACGAAATTTGGAACGTCGCGACCTGACCTAATTGCAACCGGTCCGGGGCTCGAATAGCCGAAGGACCAGGGAGGACAAGCGGAACATGAAGAAGCCGCGCGCCGCCGCGACTGCGGCTAAGCCGATCGAAGCGAGCGAAAGCGACGTCAAGGCCATCGTTGCAGGCGTCCATGGCGATCCGTTCGCCGTGCTTGGTATCCAGGAGGCCACCGACGGCTTTGTCGCGCGATGCTTCGTGCCGCACGCCGAAACGGCAACCGCCCATACGCTCGACGGCAGAGGGATAGGCACGCTGAGCCGCCGCGACGAGGCGGGTTTCTTCGAGGGGCGGATCGACATCGACCGGCGGCAGCCCTTGCGCTATCGGCTCACGAATGCCGGTGGGGAGTGGTGGGTGACCGATCCCTATTCCTTCGGCCCGGTTCTGGGGCCGATGGACGACTACTACATCGCTGAGGGTTCGCATCTGCGGCTGTTCGACAAGCTCGGCGCGCATCAGATGGACCATGAAGGCGCGACGGGGTTCAACTTCGCGGTATGGGCCCCGAACGCCAAGCGCGTCTCCGTTGTCGGCGATTTCAACGGATGGGACGGCCGCCGGCACGCCATGCGGCATCGCCAGGATACCGGCATATGGGAAATCTTCGTCCCGGACCTGCAACCGGGCATGGCGTACAAATACGAGATCGTTGGCGCGCACGGTCAGTTGGTGCCGCTCAAAGCAGACCCGTATGCGACGCGCTCGGAACTTCGGCCTGCCACCGCCTCGATCACCTCGCGGCCGCTTTCCCACGAGTGGGGTGATGATGCGCACCGTGCTTTTTGGCAGAGCGCCGATGCGCGACGGCAGCCGATCTCCATCTACGAAGTCCATGCAGGATCCTGGCAGAGGCATGAAGACGGGTCGTTCCTTTCCTGGGACGAACTCGCCGACCAGCTGATCCCCTATGTGGCGGAGATGGGTTTCACCCACATAGAATTCCTGCCGATCTCGGAATATCCATACGATCCATCCTGGGGCTACCAGACGACAGGGCTCTACGCACCGACAGCGCGTTTCGGCGAACCGGAGGGGTTTGCGCGTTTTGTCGATGGCGCACACAGGGCCGGGATCGGCGTGATCCTCGATTGGGTACCTGCGCATTTTCCGGTCGACGCGCATGGGCTGGCACTGTTCGACGGCACCGCGCTCTACGAGCACGCGGACCCGCGGCAGGGTTTCCATCCGGACTGGAACACCGCGATCTACAATTTCGGCCGGCGGGAAGTCGTCTCGTTCCTCGTGAACAACGCCCTCTATTGGGCCGAGAAGTTCCATGTCGACGGACTGCGCGTCGATGCGGTCGCATCGATGCTGTACCTGGACTACTCGCGCAAGCACGGCCAGTGGGTGCCCAACAGGCTTGGCGGACGCGAGAACCTGGAGGCGGTCAGCTTCCTACAGCGCATGAACAAGGAGCTCTACGGCCGACATCCCGGCGTGATGACGATCGCGGAGGAGTCCACGTCCTGGCCCAAGGTGTCGCATCCGGTCTACGAGGGCGGCCTGGGCTTCGGATTCAAGTGGAACATGGGCTTCATGCACGACACGCTCCAGTACCTGAAATACGAGCCCGTGCACCGCAAGTACCATCACAACGAGCTGACCTTCGGCCTTCTCTACGCCTTCAGCGAGAACTTCGTGCTGCCTCTTTCCCATGACGAGGTCGTGCACGGGAAGGGCACGCTGCTCACCAAGATGGCCGGCGACGACTGGCAGAAGTTCGCCAATCTTCGCGCCTACTACGCCTTCATGTGGGGCTATCCCGGAAAGAAGCTCCTCTTCATGGGGCAGGAATTCGCTCAGCGCAGCGAATGGAGCGAGGACCGCGCGCTTCATTGGGATGAGCTGGAGCATGCTCCTCATCGCGGCGTCCAGCGGCTGATTCGCGATCTCAACGGCGTCTACCGGTCCAAGCCGGCGCTGCATGCGCGGGATTGCGAGCCGGAAGGGTTCTCCTGGCTGCTCGCCGACGAGGCATCCACTTCGGTCTACGCGTGGGAGCGCAAGGCGCCCGATGCGAACCCGGTCGTCGTGATCGCCAACTTCACGCCGGTCCCGCGCGAGCGCTACAGAATGCCCTTGCCTGCAGAGGGGCGGTGGCGGGAAATCGTCAATACGGACGCCGGCGATTACGGCGGCTCCGGAATGGGCAATGGAGGAACGGTCGAGGCACGCAGGGCTGACGATGGAGGAATATTCGCGGAGGTGACCCTGCCGCCTCTCGCCACGATCATGCTGGAACTGGTCGGCGAATAATCATCGGGGAGGACGGAGATGGCCGATTTGAAGAGCTCCCAGCCGCTTGCGCGCGACGCAATGGCCTATGTGCTGGCCGGGGGCAGGGGGAGCAGGCTCAAGGAACTTACCGACCGGCGGGCCAAGCCCGCCGTTTATTTCGGGGGCAAGACGCGCATCATCGACTTCGCGCTCTCCAATGCCCTGAACTCGGGCATCCGCCGCATCGGCGTCGCGACGCAATACAAGGCGCATTCGCTGATCCGGCATTTGCAGCGCGGCTGGAATTTCCTGCGGCCCGAGCGCAACGAGAGTTTCGACATCCTGCCCGCAAGCCAGCGCGTGTCGGAGACGCAGTGGTACGAGGGCACCGCGGACGCTGTCTACCAGAACGCGGACATCATCGAGGCCTATGGCGTCGAGTTCATGGTCATCCTCGCGGGCGACCACATCTACAAGATGGACTACGAACAGATGCTGCGGCAGCATGTCGAGCAGGACGCGGACGTCACCGTCGGCTGCCTCGAAGTGCCGCGCATGGAGGCGACGGGCTTCGGCGTGATGCATGTCGACGAAACCGACAGGATCATCTCCTTCATCGAGAAGCCCGCGGATCCGCCCGGCATCCCCGGCCAACCTGACTACGCGCTCGCCTCCATGGGAATCTACGTTTTCAAGACGGACTTCCTGATGGATCAGTTGCGCCGCGACGCAGCCGATCCAGATTCCACGCGCGACTTCGGCAAGGACATCATCCCCTACATCGTCGAGCACGGCAAAGCGGTGGCGCACCGCTTCACGAAGTCCTGCGTCCGCTCGAGCGCCGAGCGGGAGGCCTACTGGCGCGACGTCGGCACGATCGACGCCTACTGGGAGGCCAATATCGACCTGACTGACGTGACCCCGGAGCTCGATCTCTACGACCGCGACTGGCCGATCTGGACCTATGCCGAGCTGAAGCCGCCGGCGAAATTCGTCCACGACCTGGATGGCCGGCGGGGCTACGCGGTGTCCTCGCTGGTCTCGGGAGACTGCATCGTCTCCGGCGCCATGCTTCGGCGCAGCCTGATCTTCACGGGCGCGCGCATCAATTCCTACTCCAAGCTCGACGAAGTCGTCATGCTGCCCGACTGCCATGTCGGCCGCAACGTCAGCCTGAAGCGGGTGGTGATCGACCACGGCGTGCACATTCCCGAGGGCCTGGTCGTCGGAGAGGATCCCGACCTGGACGCCAAGCGGTTCCGCGTGTCGGAGAAGGGCATCTGCCTGATCACCCAAGAGATGATCGACAGGCTGGAGCCCTGATGCAGGTCCTCGCAGTCACGCCCGAAATCTATCCGCTCATCAAGACCGGTGGCCTCGCCGACGTCACCGGCGCGCTGCCCGGCGCGCTGGCAAGGCAGGGCATCGCCACGCGCACTCTGATCCCCGGCTACCCGTCGGTGCTGGCTGCGATGGAGCAGGTCACGCCGCTGCGGCGCTATGCCGACCTGCACGGCGGCGAGGCCACGCTGCTCGCGACCGCGATCGCCGGCCTCGACCTCCTCGTGCTCGATGCGCCGCATTTGTTCGACCGGGCGGGCGGGCCCTATGGCGACGCCGCCGGCATCGACTGGCCCGACAATTGGCGGCGCTTCGCGGCGCTGAGCTTCGTCGGGGCCGACATCGCGGCGGGTGCCATCGCCGACTACCGGCCCGATGTCGTCCACGCGCATGACTGGCAGGCGGGCCTGACACCGGCCTATATGCGCTACGGCGACGCGGCCTCGACGCCGACGGTGATGACCGTCCACAACCTGGCGTTCCAGGGCCGGTTCGGCGCCGGGATATTCGCCGAGCTCGGACTCCCCGACGAAGCGATGGGCCTGCACGGCGTCGAATATTACGGCGGCGTCGGCTATCTCAAGGCCGGGCTGCAGACGGCATGGGCGATCACCACCGTCAGCCCGACCTACGCCAGGGAGATACGCTCGCCTGAGTTCGGGATGGGGCTCGACGGGTTGCTGTCGATGCGGTCGGCCGACCTCCACGGCATCGTGAACGGGATCGATGTCGATGCCTGGAACCCGCAGAAGGATGCCCTGCTCAGGAGCAGCTACGCTCCCAAGTCGCTCCGCAATCGTGCGCTCAACAAGAAGGCCGTCGAGGAGCGCTTCGGCCTCGTCCACGATGACAGCCCGCTCTTCTGCGTGGTCAGCCGGCTGACCTGGCAGAAGGGGATGGACGTCCTGGCCGGGGTGCTCGACGGACTGGTCGCTGCCGGCGGACGGCTGGCGATCCTTGGCAGCGGCGACGGCGCCCTTGAGGAGGACCTGCTTGCCGCGGCCGCCAGGCACAGCGGCCGCGTCGGGACCGTCATCGGCTATGACGAGTCGCTCTCGCACCTGATGCAGGGCGGCTGCGATGCGATCCTCATTCCTTCACGCTTCGAACCATGCGGGCTCACCCAGCTCTACGGGCTCCGCTACGGCTGCGTGCCGGTCGTCGCGCGCACCGGCGGGCTGGCGGACACGGTGATCGACGCGAACGAGGCCGCGCTTGCGGCGGGTGTGGCTACGGGCTTCCAGTTCGATGCCGAAAGCGGCGACTCGCTGCTGGGGGCGGTGCAGCGGGCGATCGAGGTCTATGCCGATCGCGCGGCCTGGACCAACATGCAAAGGCAGGGCATGAAGGCCGATGTCTCCTGGGACAGGAGCGCGGCGAAATATGCCGAACTCTATCGTTCGCTCGTTGCGAGAAGGGACCGCACGACATGATACGCACCGTCGCGACAACACCGTTCCAGGACCAGAAGCCGGGCACCTCCGGCCTGCGCAAGAAGGTCCCTGTCTTCCAGCAGGAGAATTATGTCGAGAACTTCGTGCAGTCGATCTTCGACAGCCTCGAAGGCCGCGAGGGCAAGACGCTGGTGCTCGGCGGCGACGGCCGGTTCTACAACAGGGAGGTCGTGCAGATCGTCATCAGGATGGCGGCCGCCAACGGCTTCGGCAAGGTCATGGTGGGGCAGGGCGGCATCCTCTCGACGCCCGCGGCTTCCAACGTCATCCGCAGCTACAAGGCGTTCGGCGGGATCATCCTGTCGGCGAGCCACAATCCGGGCGGGCCGCACGAGGATTTCGGCATCAAGTACAATGCCGAGAACGGCGGTCCCGCACCGGAGAAGCTGACGGACCGCATCTATGAACTCTCGAAGCAGATCAGCGAATACAGGATCGCCGACCTCGAACCCGTTGACATCGACACGATCGGCACGGTCAAGGCCGGCGACATGACCGTAGAGGTCATCGACCCCGTCGAGGATTATGCCGACCTGATGGAAACATTGTTCGACTTCGAGGCGATCCGCAGGATGTTCGAGGGCGGGTTCCGGATGCGCTTTGACGCAATGCATGCGGTGACGGGGCCTTATGCCAAGCAGATCCTGGAGCACCGGCTCGGCGCACCGGACGGTACGGCACGCAACTTCAGGCCGCTTCCCGACTTCGGCGGACATCATCCGGACCCCAACCTGGTCCACGCCAAGCATCTCTACGACGAGATGATGGGACCGGACGCTCCCGACTTCGGGGCGGCTTCCGACGGCGATGGCGACCGCAATCTCATCATCGGGAAGGGCATCTTCGTCACGCCATCGGATTCGCTGGCGATGCTGGCGGCGAACGCTCATCTGGCTCCCGGCTACAAGCAGGGTCTCAGGGGAATCGCAAGGTCCATGCCGACGAGCGGCGCTGCCGACCGCGTCGCGGAAAAGGCCGGCATCGGCATCTACGAGACGCCGACCGGATGGAAATTCTTCGGCAACCTGCTCGACGCCGGCATGGCCACCATCTGCGGGGAGGAAAGCGCCGGCACGGGCTCCGATCACGTCCGCGAGAAGGACGGGCTCTGGGCCGTTCTCCTGTGGCTCAACATCCTGGCCGTTCGCGGTGAGAGCGTGAAGGAGATCGCCGAGAGCCATTGGGCGACATACGGGCGCAACTACTATTCCCGGCACGACTACGAAGAGGTCGATACCGAGCGGGCCAATGCGCTTGTCGCGGACCTGAGGAACAAGCTGGCCGGGCTGCCGGGAACGAGCGTGAGCGGCATGAAGATCGCCGCTGCGGACGACTTCGCCTATCACGATCCGGTCGACGGTTCCGTCAGCAGGCACCAGGGCATCCGCATCATGTTCGAGGGCGGATCGCGAGTCGTCTTCAGGCTTTCGGGAACAGGGACGAGCGGCGCCACGCTGCGGGTCTATATCGAGCGGTACGAACCCGATCCGTCCCGGCACGATCTGGATACGCAGGAGGCGCTTTCCGACCTGATCCGGGCGGCGGACGAGATTGCAGGAATCCGCAGTCACACGGGTCGCGACAGCCCGAGCGTCATCACCTGATATCGAAGGCTTCCGCTCTCCGCCCATGATCCACCCGCAGCGCCGCTTCGGAGCGACAGTCACGACGCAGGGCGTGGACTTCGTCGTATGGTCCGGCTCCGCGGAACGCATATGGCTATGCCTGTTCGAAGGCGGGACGGGACGGGAGACCGCTCGCCACGAAATGGTGCGGGAGGACGGCGGCTGCTTTTCGCTTTTCGTGGCCGGGCTCGGACAGGGTGCGCGCTACGCCTATCGTGCCGATGGGCACTATGCGCCCGAGCGGGGGCTTTGGTTCGACCCGTGCAAGCTCCTCGCCGATCCCTATGCGATCGAGATCGAGTCACCGTATCGCTATGACGCCTTGATGGCAGCCGAACGGCAGCATGAGGTCGACGCTGCGGCTGCCATGCCCAAGGCCATCGTCGTCTCGCCGGAGCCCGTCCCCGACCTGGCGCCGATCTTCCGGCCGGGCGGGCTGGTATACGAGATCAATGTCCGTGCCTTCACCAAGCTCCATCCGGGCATTCCCGAAGAGGAGCGGGGCACCGTCGCGGCGCTTGCTCATCCTGTTGTCATCGACCATCTGCGCAAGCTCGGCGTTACCGCCGTCGAGTTGATGCCGGTGACCGCCTGGATCGATGAACGTCATCTTCCGCCGCTCGGGCTGCGCAACGCCTGGGGATACAACCCGGTGACCTTCATGGCGCTCGACCCCAGGCTGGCGCCAGGCGGCATCGCCGAACTGCGCCGTACGGTGATGGCACTGCACAGCGCCGGCATCGGCACGATCCTCGACCTCGTCTTCAACCATACCGGTGAAAGCGATGCGTTCGGGCCAACCCTTTCTCTGCGCGGCTTCGACGCGCTCAGCTATTTCGCGCACCAGGACGACGGAACACTCGTCAACGACACCGGAACGGGCAACACGGTCAATTGCGATCAGCCCGTCGTCCAGCGGATGGTGCTCGACACGTTGCGCCACTTCGTCCGATATGCCGGAGTCGACGGCTTCCGCTTCGACCTCGCGACTGTCCTGGGCAGAACCCCGTCGGGTTTCCGCCGCGATGCGCGCCTCCTCGAGGCTATCTCGACGGACCCGCTGCTGGCGGGCAGAACCATCATCGCCGAGCCTTGGGACATTGGCCCGGGCGGCTACCAGCTCGGCAATTTTCCGCATCCGTTCCTGGAGTGGAACGATCGTTATCGCGACGATGTGCGGCGCTTCTGGCGGGGCGATCACGGGACGCTTGGCTCGCTCGCGACGCGGCTGGCGGGTTCGTCCGACATCTTCGGGCATACGGGACATGCCACGCGCACCGTCAACTTCGTCGCTGCCCATGACGGCATGACGCTGGCCGACATTTGCGCCTACGCTTACAAGAACAACGAGGCCAACGGCGAAGACAACCGCGACGGCCATGACGAGAACTTCTCGTGGAACAACGGTGTCGAGGGCGAGAGCGCCGACCCCGATGTACGGGAGCGGCGGGCGCGCGACATTCGCGCAATGCTAACCACGCTTTTCATGTCGCGCGGGACCATCATGCTGACCGCCGGCGACGAGTTCGGGCGCACGCAGAGGGGCAACAACAATGCCTATGCGCAGGACAACGAACTCACCTGGCTGGACTGGGAAAGGCGCGACAGGCTGCTGGAGGAACTGGCGTTCTCTCTGGCAGGGTTGCGTAAGACGCTGCCGATGCTGCATCGGACGCATTTCCTGCAGGGCGAGATCGAGGCAGGTAGGGCAGATGTCTTGTGGCTCGACGAGAACGGCGACGCCATGCAGCCGGGCCATTGGAACGATCCAGCACGTCGTCGGCTGGTCATGTTGCTCGACGGGGGCGATGGCGCCGGTCGGCTGGCTATAATGATCAATGGGGAAACGGAGGGGGTTTCCTTCTCCCTGCCGCTGCGCCAGAATTTCACATGGAAGATGCTGCTGCCGGTGGGACTGCGGTACGAAGCCATGACTTTGGACGTTGACGGCCGGACGGTCGCTGTGGCGATCGAAGAGGCGGCAAGCGGCGAGGGGCCGTGATGAACGATGTGGAATGGTGGCGCGGCTGCGTCATCTATCAGGTCTATCCGAGATCCTTCCAGGACACCACCGGCGACGGCAGCGGCGATCTGAACGGCGTGACGCGCCGTCTTGGCCACATTGCGTCGTTAGGCGTGGACGCCGTCTGGCTGTCCCCTTTCTTCAAGTCGCCCATGGCGGACATGGGCTACGACGTCTCCGACTATCGCGCGGTCGATCCGATGTTCGGCACGCTCGACGACTTCGATGCGCTCGTCGCGGAGGCGCACCGGCACCGCCTCAAGGTGATCATCGACCAGGTATTGTCGCACACGTCCGACAAGCATCCTTGGTTCGTCGAAAGCCGCACCGACCGGACCAATCCCAAGGCGGACTGGTATGTGTGGGCCGATCCGAAGCCGGACGGCACTGTGCCCAACAACTGGCTGTCGATATTCGGAGGCTCGTCCTGGGAATGGAATTCGGTGCGGCGCCAGTACTATCTGCACAATTTCCTGACCTCGCAGCCCGATCTCAACTTCCACAACGCGCAGGTTCAGGACGCGGTACTGGATGCGGCGAGGTTCTGGCTGGAAAGAGGAGTCGACGGCTTCCGGCTGGATACCGTCAACTTCTATGTCCACGACCACTGGCTGCGCGACAATCCTCCAGTGAACGAGGCTGCGGCGGGCACGATCACCGAGACCAATCCATACGTCTACCAGTCTCACCTGTTCGACAAGTCGCAACCGGAGAACCTGGAGTTCCTTAAGCGATTCCGGGCGCTGCTGAACGAGTATGGCGCGCGCACGACGGTCGGCGAGGTGGGCGACGAGACACGCTCGCTGCAGACGGTGGCGGCCTACACAAATGGCGGCGAACGGCTGCACATGTGCTACACGTTCGACCTTCTCGGTCCATACTTCTCCGCCGCTTACATCCGCGAGCGCGTCGAGGCCTATGAGCGCGAGGTCGCAGGCGGCTGGACCTGCTGGGCATTCTCGAACCACGACGTCGTTCGTCACGTGTCGCGCTGGGCGAGGCCCGGGGAGGATACCGATCTCGTTGCAAAGTTCGCCATAACGCTGCTGGCATGCATGCGCGGCTCGATCTGCCTTTATCAGGGCGAGGAACTGGGATTCACCGAGGCCGAGATCGCTTACGAGGATCTGCGTGACCCATACGGGATCCGGTTCTGGCCCGGCTTCAAGGGGAGGGACGGCTGCCGCACGCCAATGGCCTGGGAGGCGCAAGGCGACCATGCAGGCTTCTCGACGGCCAAGCCATGGCTGCCCATTCCTCCGGAACACCTCCTGCGATCGGCGGACCTCCAGTGGGGCGATCCAAACTCGGTCCTTTCGCGCTACCGCGCCGTGCTCGCGTTGCGCAGGCAGCATCCGGCCCTGATCCACGGGTCGATCCGCTTCGTCGGCAGTTCCGACGACGTGCTTGCCTTCGTCCGCGAGTCGAGCATGGAAAAGCTGCTCTGCGTTTTCAACTTCTCTTCGGAGGAGAGACGCTGGATCTTGCCGCCAGGTACGCTGATCTTCGAGGGTTTCGAACTCCCCGATGCGAGGTCATGGCTTCACGGGCTGTCGATCACGCTGCAGCCCCGCGGCTGTTTCGTCGGACGCGTCCTTTAGGAGTACAAGCAGGCAGGAGCCGGAAATGAAAAGGCCTGCCGGGGGAGGAGGTCCGGCAGGCCTGATCTGAAAAGCGGCACGGGAGGAGGAGTGCCGCTTTCGTCACTGACGATCTGGGAGGAGGTAGATCGTCAATAACACTGACCTATCTGATTGCCCCTGGTTTGTGCAAGTAACATTTCTGCATAGCTGCTGTGCAACGCGTGAAGACCCCGAACGCCGCTATGGCGCCGAGCGTCATGCAACGCTGTCGACTCGAAGGATAAGGGATTGATTTGACTGGTCGGAGTGGCAGGATTTGAACCTGCGACCCCATCGTCCCGAACGATGTGCGCTACCAGACTGCGCTACACTCCGTGACCAGTGGCGGGCTTATAGCCGCGCCGTTTTCATACTGCAAGCGCCTAGCCACATATGTTTTCGGCTGAGTCCGGAGAGTCCGGCTTTTGTGTTTGCAGTGGTTTGCCTAGCCTCTATACGGCCTTTGAGTGAGGCGCATGGGATCGGAGTTTGTTCGTGGCATTCGAGATTGCAGGCGAGGCGAGGCCGAATACCGTGCGCTTCGAAACCGCCGCCCTGATCAAGGCGACGGGCTTCCGGGAATATGACGCGCGGTGGTGGTTCGGTCATCCAGGCGCCGCGCGCGAGCCCGAGCTCAACCTGATCGGCGTGCAGGCGCTCGGCATGGGCATCGCCACGCTGATACGGCGCAGCGGGGTCGGCCCGGAGATCGTCACGGGACACGACTTCCGCAGCTATTCGCTGTCGATCAAGCTTGCCCTCGTCTCCGGCCTCATGGCGGCCGGCGCTCGCGTCAAGGACATAGGCCTTGCGCTCTCCCCGATGGCCTATTTCGCGCAGTTCGCGCTCGACGTGCCCTCCGTTGCGATGGTCACCGCCTCGCACAACGAGAACGGGTGGACGGGCGTGAAGATGGGGATGCAGCGTCCCCTGACCTTCGGTCCCGACGAGATGTCGGCGCTGAAGCGGATCGTGCTGTCGGGCGATTTCGACCTCGTGGGAGGCGGAGCCTACGAATTCGTGCCGGACTTTCGCGAAGCCTATATCGCCGACCTGACCGCCGGCAGGCGCCTTGCGCGGAAGCTGCGCGTCGTCGCGGCATGCGGCAACGGCACGGCGGGCGCCTTCGCGCCGGAGGCGCTCGAGCGGATCGGCTGCGAGGTCATCCCGCTCGATGTCGAACTCGACCACACTTTCCCACGCTACAATCCCAACCCGGAGGACATGCAGATGCTGCATGCGATCCGCGACAAGGTGCTGGAGGCCCGCGCCGACATCGGCTTCGGCTTCGACGGCGACGGCGACCGCTGCGGCGTGGTCGACAATCTCGGCAACGACATCTTCTCCGACAAAGTCGGCGTCATCCTCGCCCGCGACATCTCCGCGCTGCATGCGGGGGCGAAATTCGTCGTCGATGTAAAGTCGACAGGGCTCTTCCAGACCGATCCGGTGCTCAGGGCCAATGGTGCACAGACCGACTACTGGAAGACCGGGCATTCACATATCAAGCGGCGGGTGGCAGAACTGGATGCCATTGCCGGTTTCGAAAAATCCGGTCATTTCTTCTTCAACCCGCCGATCGGCCGGGGCTATGACGACGGACTGGTGACCGCGATCGCTATCTGCGAGATGCTCGACCGCAACCCGAACAGGTCGATGGCCGAGCTCTACGCCTCTCTGCCGGAGACGTTCGGAACGCCGACGATGTCGCCTCACTGCGACGACGAGATCAAGTATGGCGTGGTCGAGCGCGTTCTGGCGGACTTCGAGGCGCTGAAGCAGCGCGGCGAGGCATTTGCCGGGCAGAAGATCATCGATCTCGTGACGGTCAACGGCGTGAGGGTGGTGTCCGAGGATGGCACATGGGGGCTTGTGCGGGCCTCGTCCAACAAGCCCGAACTCGTCGTCGTTGTCGAGAGTCCGGTGTCGAGCGCGCGGCGACGCGAGATGTTCGAGGCGATCGACGCCGTCCTGCGCCGCAATCCGGAAGTCGGCGCTTATAACCAGACGTTCTGAGGGGGCAGGGGCATGACCGAGAAGATCGTCGGCTTCGTGATGAGCGGCGGCGTCGGATCGCGCCTCTGGCCGCTGTCGCGCGAAGACAATCCGAAGCAGTTCCATGCCCTCTCGGGCGAGGGGTCGATGCTCGCCAAGACGCTGAAGCGCCTGGCGGCCCGGCCGCAAGGCGAGACGCCGATCTACCTGATCGCGTCGGAGAAGCATTCGCGGCGCGTCCATGCGGACCTCGCCGCGATAGACGTCGCGGGCGGCGGTGCGATCTTCGAGCCGGTCGGGCGCAACACCGCGGCCGCCGTCGCGGTGGCTACCCTCCAGACCCTGGCGAAGCATGGCGACGCGCTGATGCTCGTCGTGCCCTCCGACCACGAGATCACCACCGAGGCCGATTTCTGGCGTACCGTCGAAGCCGGCGTCGGCGCGGCCCTGCAGGGACGCATCGTCGTTTTCGGCATCCGGCCGACGCAGCCCGAGACCGGTTACGGCTATATAGAAGTCGACGGCGGCGCCGCCGTCCGCGACGTCACGCGCTTCGTCGAAAAGCCCGACCTCGCGACCGCTGAGCAATATCTCGCGGCCGGCAACTTCTTCTGGAACACCGGCATCTTCCTGTTCCGCGCAGGCGCGATGCGCGATGCGTTTCTCAGGCTTCGTCCCGACATCTGGGATGCGGCAAGGGAAGCCTTCGAAGCCGCCACCGGCGACCTGTCCGGCATCTACATGCCGGTCGAGAGCTACACGAAGATTCCGGCGACTTCGATCGACTACGCCGTCATGGAGAAGGCGGACGGCATCGCCATGGTACCGGCGGAATTCCGGTGGAACGATCTCGGTTCCTGGCAGTCCCTGCTCGATGTCGGGCCTGCCGACGCCAGGGGTAACGTCATCGTCGGCGACGTCGTCGCGATCGACTGCGAGAATTCCTACCTGCGCAGCGACGGCGGCCTGCTGTCGGCGATCGGGCTCAAGGACGTCGCGATCGTGTCGACACCCGACGCGACCTTCGTGGCGCCCGTCAGCCACAGCCAGAACGTCAAGAAGATCGTCGAGCAACTCGAAAAAGGCGGCAGGCTCGAGACGCGGTTCACACCCGCACCCGACCGCGTTCATGTCGGCGGCGCATGGCGCGAGCGGGTCCACCATTGGCTGTTCGAGGAGACGCTGCCGCTTTGGTCGACCAAGGGCGTGGACGAAGTCTATGGCGGCTTTCACGAGGCGCTTTCGTTCGACGGATCGCCTCGTCCGAGAGCCAAGCGGATCCGCACGATGGCCCGGCAGATCTATGCATTCGCCGTCGCCAAGGCGCGCGGCTGGGACGGTCCGGCAGACCGGCTGATCGCCCACGGGATCGACTTCATCGCCCGCAACGGCCGATCGGAACGCGGCGGCTGGGTGCGCACCCTCAATGTCGACGGCAGCGTGGCTGACCCGGTCGAGGATACCTACGACCATTCCTGCGTCCTGCTGGCGCTCGCCTGGGCGCATGCGACGGGCAATCCTCATGCGCTCCGGCTCGGGCAGGAAACGCTGGCATTCGTCGAAGCGCATCTGGAAGATGGAGCCGCCGGCGGTTTCTTCGAGACGCCGGCCGGCGACATGCCGCGCCGATCAAACCCGCACATGCACCTGCTCGAGGCGTTCCTTGCCTGGTATGCTGCGACGGGCGATGCGGCCTATCTCAAGCGGGCGGCGCGCATCGTCGGCCTGTTCAGGCAATATTTCTTCGATGTCGACAGCTGGACGCTCGGCGAATATTTCGACGAGAGCTGGCGGCCCGAGCCCGGAGAGATGGGGCAATGGACCGAGCCCGGCCATCACTTCGAATGGGCGTCGCTGCTGGTCGATTTCGCGCAAAAAAGCAACGTGACGTGGCCCAGCCTATACGCTCGCAAGCTCTATGCGTCGGCCATCGCCAACGGCCTGAACCGAGCAACCGGGCTGGCATACGGCGCCGTCTCTCGCGAAGGCTTGCCGCTCGACCGGCTGTCGCGCAGCTGGCCCCAGGCAGAGGCCATCAAGGCGGCACTCGCCCTCGACGGCAGCGGAGGTCCCGACCTGAAGCCCGAGGTGGAAGCGCGGGTGGGCCGTCTCTTCCGCTGGCACATCGACCCTGCTCCCACCGGCTTATGGATCGACAGGATCGACGAACAGGGCCGCTCGGTGGCGACCGAGGTGCCGGCCAGCATCTTCTACCATCTCGTCTGCGCGCTCACGCAGTACCTCGACGGGACCGAGAAAGGTCAGTACGGGCTGACGACGTCGCCGGTTTCCACGTAGACCGATTTGAGCTGCGAATAGTGGTCGAGGGCGGCGAGCGAGTTCTCGCGTCCGATACCCGACTGCTTGTAGCCGCCGAAAGGAATCTCGACAGGGGCGAGGTTGTAGTGATTGATCCAGCAGGAACCAGCCTGCAGCTCCGCGATGACGCGATGGGCGCGGGGCAGGTTCTGCGTGAAAACCGCGGCGGAGAGGCCGAATTCGGTATCGTTGGCGCGAGCGACGACTTCGTCTTCGCTTTCGAACTTCAGCACCGACATGACAGGGCCGAAAATCTCCTCGCGCGCGATGCGCATGTCGTCCTTCACGTCGGAGAAGATAGTCGGCTCGACGAAAAAGCCGCCTTCGAAACCCTGCAGTGACGGCACCGCGCCGCCGTGATGCAAGGTTGCGCCCTCCTTCCTTCCGATCTCGATGTAGGACAGGACCTTCTCATGCTGGCTCTTGTTGATGAGCGGACCCATCTGGGTCTCGGGGTCCAGCGGGTCGCCGATGCGGATCGCCTTGGTGCGCTCGGCGAGGCGTTCGAGGAAGCGGTCGTGCAGCCGCTCCTGCACGAAGACCCTGGTGCCGTTGGAGCAGACTTGTCCGGTGGAATAGAAATTGCCGAGCATGGCGCCACCCACGGCGTTTTCGAGATCGGCGTCGTCGAAGACGATGAGGGGTGACTTGCCGCCGAGTTCCATCGTGGCGTGCTTCATCAACGACCCGGCAAGGCCGAGCACCTTGCGGCCGGTGGGTACGGAACCGGTCAGCGACACCTTGGCGACCTTGGGGTGGCTTGCCAGCGCGTGACCGACATCGCCATATCCCTGCACGACGTTGAAAAGACCGTTCGGAAGACCCGCCTCGGTATAGATTTCCGCAAGCGCCAACGCAGAAAGCGGCGTGTTCTCGGAAGGCTTGAACACCATGGCATTGCCCATGGCGAGAGCCGGCGCGGATTTCCAGCCCGCGCCCTGGATCGGATAGTTCCAGGCGCCGATGCCGACGCAGACACCGAGCGGCTCGCGCCGGGTGTATGCGAAGGAGCCCCCGAAATCGACGTAGTCGCCGTTATAGCTGCCCACGGCGCCTCCGAAGAATTCCAGCGCGTCGGCGGCGGATGCGGGATCCGCCACGAGCGTCTCCTGTATTGCCTTTCCGGTATCCAGCGTTTCGAGGCGCGCGAGCTCGTCGTTGCGCGCGCGAAGAATGTCGGCGGCCCTGCGCAGGATGCGCCCCCGCTCGGCTGGCTTCATACGCGCCCAAGCGGGCTGAGCTTCACGCGCAGCCTCGACGGCCAGCTCGACGATATTTTCGGTGGCGGAGTGTACCGTGGCGATCGTTTCTCCGGTGGCGGGATAGATGACAGGAATGGACTTGCCGCGCTCGTCATCGACGAAGCTGCCATTGATGTAGTGCGAGGCCGTTGGCTGCGCTTTCATCGCAAAGTCCCTTCCAAGGTCGTGCGGGCTATGTCCGCCCGTTCGAAACATGCGCTATCGGTCGCTTTCGCGCCAGCGCGGATTGATCCAGGGTTCAAGGTTCGAGGCCGGAAGCGGCGTGCGACCAAGGATATGATCCGCGGCTTTCTCGCCGGTCATGATCGACGGTCCGTTAAGATTGCCGTTCGTCACGCGCGGAAAAATCGACGAGTCCGCCACCCGCAGGCCTTCGACGCCGATCACGCGGCATTCCGGATCGACGACGCTGGAGGGATCTGTGGGGCTGCCCATCCTGCATGTGCCACATGGGTGGTAGGCGCTCTCGACATGCGCCCGGATGAAGTCGTCGAGCTCTTCGTCGCTCTGGACCATGCTGCCGGGCGAGATTTCGCGGCCTCGGTACGGGTCGAAGGCGGACTGGCCGAAGATTTCGCGCGTCAGCCTTATGCAGCGCCGGAAATCGCGCCAGTCGTCGGGATGAGACATGTAGTTGAACAGGATCTTAGGCCTGGCCCAGGCGTCCGGCGAGCGCAGCGTCACACTGCCCCGCGACTTTGACCGCATGGGACCGACATGCGCCTGAAATCCGTGCGCATCGGCCGCAGCCTTGCCGTCGTAACGCACCGCAGCCGGGATGAAGTGGTACTGGATGTCGGGATAGTCGACTCCGGCCGCCGAGCGAACGAAGGCCGCCGCTTCGAAGTGGTTCGTGGCGCCCAGGCCCGACTTGAAGAAGAGCCACTGCGCCCCGATCAGCGCCTTGGAGAGCGGATTGAACACCGAATTCAACGTGATCGGCTGCAGGGATTCCTGCTGGATGTAGAGCTCGAGATGGTCCTGGAGGTTGCGACCGACGCCGGGCCTGTCCGCCACGACGGCTACGCCATTGCGCTGCAACTCCTCTGCCGGGCCGATGCCGGACAGCATCAGCAGCTTGGGCGAGTTGATCGCGGACGCGGAAACGACGACCTCGCGCCTCGCCTTGACCGTCTCGATCCTCTTGCGCGCCTCGATCTCGACGCCGGTCGCCCGCCGGCCTTCCATGACGATGCGGCGGGCGAAACCGTTGACCAGACGCACGTTGGGGCGTTTCAGGGCAGGGCGGAGGTACGCGTTCGCCGCAGACCACCGCCTGCCCATGTGGATGGTCTGCTCCATCGCGCCGAAGCCTTCCTGCTTCGAGCCGTTGTAGTCGTCGGTGAGCTCGAATCCCGCCTGCCTGCCGGCTTCGACGAAAGCGGCGTAAAGCGGATTTCGGCGCGGTCCGCGCTGCACGTGGAGCGGCCCATCCGTTCCGCGCCAGCCCTCTTCCCCGCCCTTCGCGTTCTCCATGCGCTTGAAGTAGGGCAGCACGTCCGCAAAGGACCAGCCCGCCGCACCTTGCTCCGCCCAGTGGTCGAAGTCGCGGGCGTGGCCCCGGACATAGACCATTCCATTGATGGAGGAGGAACCGCCGAGAACCTTGCCACGCGGCGTCGCGAGCACGCGGCCGCCCAGATGCGGTTCGGGCTCGCTAGCGAAACCCCAGTCGTAGCGGCTCATGTTGAGCGGGATCGACAGAGCGGACGGCATCTGGATCAGCGGTCCGTAGTCGGTGCCGCCATATTCGATGACGATGACGGAGTGCTTTCCGTCTTCGGAGAGACGGTAGGCAAGCGCAGATCCTGCGGAGCCTGAACCGATGATGACGTAGTCGGCTTCAAGCATTGTCGACGTGCTTCATGAAATCTTCGAGAGACACATTGCCGCCGCTTGCGACCACCAGGATGGTCTTTCCGCGGACGTCCGCCTTGCCCTCCAGCAGCGCTGCGAGGGGAGCAGCACCCGAGGGTTCGAGCGCCACTTTCAACTGCTCGAAGGCGGTCCTCATCGCACGGCGGACGGATGCATCGTCGACGGTCACGCCGCGCAGGCCCGTTGCTTGCACGGCCGCAAACGGTGCGTCGCCCGGACGCCGCGCCATCAATCCGTCGCAGATCGACTTCGCGCCGTGCGGAACGGTGCTGATTTCGCCAGCGGCGAGAGACGTGCCCATCCCATCGAAGCCCTCCGGCTCGACGGCGATCAACTGCGTTTGCGGCGAAAGATAGCGGAAGGCGAGAGCGACACCGGCGATCAGCCCGCCGCCGCCGACCGGGCAGAAGAGCATGTCGGCGTCGATGCCCTTGGCGCCCAGCTGGTCCAGGGCTTCCAGACCGACGCCGGCCTGTCCCGCCACGATCTCCGGATCGTCGAAGGGGTGAAGCAAGGTGAGTGCGTCCTGCGCAGCAATCTCCCGTGCGCGGGCGGAAGCGACCTCTTCGCGGGCACGATCACCATGGTCCGTCAGGACCACCGTAGCGCCGAAGGCCGCCGTCGCGTCGCGTTTTGCAGCAGGCGCATCGATCGGCATCACGATCGTTACCGGGATTCCCAGGGCCTGGCCCGCAGCCGCGAGCCCCTGTGCGAAATTGCCGGAGGAATAGGCGACCACGCCCTTGTGCGCTGCTCCAGGCGAGAGCTGCTTCAGCCGCCAGTATGCCCCGCGCACCTTGAACGATCCCGCCCATTGCAGTCCCTCGGGTTTGACGAAGACCCGCGCGGCGCCGACCCGACGGGCGATTGCGGAGGACTCGAGCAACGGGGTGACGCGTGTTGCCTGCGAGGTGACGGCGTAGGCCCGCCTGAGATGTTCAAGCGTGGGCACCATCATTTCACTCGCAGGCTCTCGTAGGACACCATCGCATGCTGCGCATAGGCTGGCCGGCTGCAGAGACGCTCGTAGTAGGCCGTGAGATGCGGCGTCTCGGCGCGTTCGAAATCGAGGGTAAAGTAGCGGTAGAGCAGGGTGCCGAAGATGCAATCGCCGAAGGCAAGGTGATCGCCGCCCAGATATGGGCTCTCCGAGAGCCTGGCATCGATCATGCGTGCCAGATCCTGCATTGCCGCTGTCGCGCGGGACAGGGCCGCCGTGTCGCGATCGCTATCGCGGATACGGACGAGCGGGGTGAAGATCCCGTTCAGGAAGGCCGGGCCGAAGGTGGTCTTCGTCCATTCGGCCCACTGGTCGATGCCGGCGCGCTGTGCGGGATCGGCAGGCCAGAAACGGTCGTCGGCATAGCGTGCGCCAAGGTAGCGAATGATCGCCGCGCTCTCCCAGAGCGTGAGGGAGCCGTCCTGCAGGGTCGGGACAAGCCTGTTCGGGTTCATGCGGGTGTATTCAGGCGTGTTGGTGCCGCCGAAAGCACCGCCGACGTCGATCCGCTTGCTTGCGAGCCCGATCTCGGCCAGCGCCCACATGACCATCTGCACGTTGCTGGACGTCGCGCGACCCCATACGGTGATCATGATAGGGTTTTCCTCTCGGAGACTGTCGCCGGCACGGCGGCGAGCTTCAGGTCGAAATAGCTGGTGACGATGGCGACTGCCGCCCGGGCGTCCGGCGCATCGCGCTGCAGGGCCTGGCGGATGTAAAGGCCGTCGATAAGCGACGCGATGGTTTCGGCCGCATGCTCCGCTTCGGCGCGCGGCAGCAAAGGCAACAGGCCGCTCATCAGATTGGAGTGCAGCCGCCGTGCGTAGATGCGCAGCAGTCGCCGCAGCGCCGTCGAACCCTGCGCCTCGACATAGAAGGCGAGCCAGGCGGCGATGGTCTCGGACCGGAACTGCTTGTCGGAGAAGTTGACCGCCGCGACGGCGCAAAGCCTGTCGCGAGGCGTCCGCGATGCGGAGAGCGCCTGGCGCATGTCGGCGTTCAGTTCGGCGAGCAGGTGCCGCATGGTCGCCAGCAGGAGTTCATCCTTGGCGCCGAAATAGTGATGGGCGAGCGCGGAGGATACGCCGGCGCGGCCGGCGATTTCCGCCATGGTGACGTCGAGCGACCCACGCTCGCCGATCGCTGAGATCGCGGCGTCGATCAGCGCACGGCGGCGCAGGGGTTCCATTCCGAGCTTGGGCATAGCGGTCCTTTCCGGTGAGCGTATTTTTTATTGACTGATCAATCAACGAAAAATGCGCGTGGTGGCGCGTCGCGAAGCGCGGCCTTTACCGCTGTCGTGCAAGCCGCCATGTTGTAGTCGGACGCTTCGGTACGGAGATGGCGCCATGGCTGCCAACATCGTCGGGTGGGCGCATACGCGCTTCGGCAAGCTGGAAGGCGAGACGCTGGAGAGCCTCGTCACCACCGTGACGCGCGATGCTCTCCACCATGCCGGCATCGGACCGGAGGACGTCGACGAGATCGTGCTGGGGCATTTCAACGCTGGTTTCTCGCCGCAGGATTTCACCGCGAGCCTCGTCCTCCAGGCGGACGACAGGCTGCGCTTCAAGCCGGCGACGCGGGTGGAGAACGCCTGTGCCACCGGCTCGGCGGCGGTCAGGCAAGGCGTACGGGCGATCGAGTCCGGCGCGGCGAGGATCGTGCTGGTGGTCGGCGCGGAGCAGATGACGCGCACGCCGGCAGCCGAGATCGGCCGCAACCTGCTGAAGGCATCATACCTGCCCGAGGATGGCGACACGCCCGCGGGCTTCGCCGGCGTGTTCGGCAGGATCGCGCAGGCCTATTTCCAGCGCCACGGCGACCAGTCGGACGCGCTGGCGGCCATCGCCGCGAAGAACCACCGCAACGGCGTCGCCAACCCCTACGCCCAGATCCGCAACGACCTCGGCTACGCGTTCTGCCGCCAGGAGAGCGAGCGCAACCCGGTCGTGGCCGGTCCGCTGAAACGCACCGACTGTTCGCCGGTCTCCGACGGAGCGGCGGCTCTGGTGCTCGCAGACGACGCGACCGCGGACGCAATGCCGCGCGCGATACGTTTCCGGGGCAGCGCGCATGTGCAGGATTTCCTGCCTCTGTCGAAGCGCGACGTCCTGCTGTTCGAAGGCTGCCAGCAGGCCTGGCGGTGTGCCCTGAACGAGGCGGGAGCCGAGCTAGACGATCTGTCGTTCGTAGAGACGCACGACTGTTTCACCATAGCCGAACTCATCGAATACGAGGCGATGGGTCTGGCCCGGCACGGGGAGGGCGCGCATGTTGCGCTGGAGGGGCAGACAGCTATGGGAGGACGGCTCCCAGTCAATCCGTCAGGTGGTCTGAAGGCGAAGGGACACCCGATCGGCGCCACCGGTGTCTCGATGCATGTGCTGACGTCGATGCAGCTCATGGGAGAGGCCGGCGAGATGCAGGTGCCGGGCGCGACGCTCGGCGGCATCTTCAACATGGGCGGCACGGCCGTGGCGAACTATGTGACGATACTCGAGAGGCGAGGGTGACCGACCGCCGCTTCCGCTTTCCAGACGCCGGTCAGAAGAGCGGGACAGTGCCATAGGCGGGTATCTTCAGGGCCGGACGGGCAAAGTCCAAGCCTGCGACCAGACCGGCGAAGTGCACTTCCAGTCCGCTGCGGGCGCCCGCCGCAAAGCCGAACAAACCGCCGAAGGTCACGTGGATGTCGTGACGGTCGGGCGCGACGTCGACCGAAAGAATGCCCGGTGCATAGTCCCTGCCTGTGGCGTTGGGCGGAAGCGTGGCGCCGAGTTCCGGCACGGCTCGCAGCACGTGCGCGACGAAGCTGTTCGAGTTGGGGCCGGGCCAGATGCGGTAGTCGCCGTTCTTCGAGAATCTGTAGTCGGCAATGGCCGCCTCCACGACAGGGATGAGGCGTGCCGCTTCGACGCCGGTCGCCGCCGCGACGATCTCCGGCGGGTTGGAATACCAGCGGCCATCTGCCGCGAATGCGTTGTGTCTTATCGGAAGGCCCCATCCCACCTTGTCGTAACGGTCGTAGCGTCCGGACCCCGGCTTCTTGACGACCAGCCAGGTGTGCACTGCGAAGGCTCCCTTGAAGCCGCCGGTCCTCGCAGAGAGCACGTAGACGGCCGCCTCGTCGCTGGCCGGCGCCCGCGGCAGTATGCCTGCCGACGACCAGTCGGCGTTGCGCCACGAGCCGGGACGTTCGCGCAACGTCCACCAGCCGGCGGTCGCCAGCGCCGGCAAGACGAAAAGAACCAGCAGGACCAACGCAGCGTACTTGACCAAACCCATCCGGCCACGCCTTTTTGTGAGGAGATTTTCGAGCGGAAGCTCGACCCGAGCTTTCAGGTGTAATTATGTCCGATCCCATGCTGGTTGAAGTGCTGCGCGGGCCGATGGTGGAAAGCTTCCATCGTGGCGCCGTCGTCGTCGCCGACGCGGATGGCGGCGTGGTGCTGCACATCGGGGACATCGACAGGCCGGTCTTTCCTCGCTCCGCGGTCAAGGCGATCCAGGCGCTCCCGCTCGTCGAGAGCGGCGCTGCCGAGGAGTACGGCTACGGCAACCGGGAACTGGCCCTGGCATGTGCCTCCCACAGCGGCGAAGCCGGACATGTGGACCTCGTGCGAGACGTCCTGACGCGGGTCGACCTGGACGAAAGAGCCCTGGAATGCGGCACGCACTGGCCATTGAGCCAGGATGCGACCATCGCACTAGCGAGGGACGGCGGCGAAGCCTCCGCCTTGCACAACAACTGCTCCGGCAAGCACGCGGGTTTCCTTTGCACGTGCCGGCGGATGGGTCTGGATCACCGAGGCTACGTGGCCTTCGACCATCCGTTGCAGCACAGGATCCGCACGACCATGTCCGAGGTCACTGGTGTGGCGCACGATGCGCGAAATGCTGCGACCGACGGGTGTTCGATCCCGACCTACGCCATCCCGCTCAAGGCGCTGGCACATGGCTTCGCGAAGATGACGACAGGCAAAGGGCTTTCCGAGGAGCGAGCCGGAGCGGCGAAGAGACTGCTCGGCGCCTGCATGGCAGAACCCTTCTACACGTCGGGATCGGGAACCGCCGACATGACGATCATGGGCGCAGCACCCGGCCGAATTTTCGCCAAGACCGGCGCGGAGGGGGTATATTGCGCCGCGGTGCCGGAACTCGGGCTGGGCGTGGCCCTGAAGTGCGATGACGGCGCTGCACGGGCAAGCGAGGTGATGATCTCCGCCGTCCTTGCACGCCTTTTGAAGTCGGACGCGGCGCTCTCCTCCCGCCTACAGAATATCGCCACGCCGGCGATATCCAGCCGCCGCGGTGCGGAGGTAGGCCGTCTGAGACCGGGCGGTCCACTCGCCGAATAGTCTCCTATCCGGACAGGTGCCATGAGCCGAGCATTTACACGCGAAGACGACAACGAAAACGCCATCACCGGCCTCGGTGAGCGGCCGATCAGCCCTCATCGCAACCTGGTCACGAAAGAAGGCCTCGCCGCAATCGACGATCTCGTCACCGGGTTGCGCGCGGACCTGGCGACGGCGGAGGCAGCCGCCGACCGCGAGCAGATCGCGAGACTGTCCCGCGACCTGCGTTACTGGTCGGCCAGACGTGAAAGTGCGGAACTGTCGGTCCCCGAGACCGGGAGCCCCGTCGTGCGCTTCGGCATGACGGTTACGATCGAAGACGATGATCGAAAGATCCGGCGATGGAAGATCGTCGGCGAAGACGAGGCAGACGCCAGCAAGGGGAGCGTGTCCCACGTTTCCCCCATGGCGCAGGCGCTGTTCGGCAGGTCGGTCGGCGACCTGGTGACGGTCGCCGGCCGTCAGTGGGAGGTCATTGCTCTGGGGACCGAATGACCGCGGCGGCCTCGTCTGCGGCAGGCGAAGGCGCGGAATAAACGGCGTGGTATTTCTGCATGCGCTGCTTTGCCGCCTCCATCTGGCGGCGCATCTCAGCGCCACTGTCCGCCAAGCCATTCGCCTCGCGTGCCTGTTCGCTACTGCGCGCGAGCCCCTTTTTCATGTTTTTCATTCTACTTCCCCCGTTTTTTTGGAGGGACGGTAGCGCAGTCCAAATTAAACTTCAAGTTGCACGATGAGATCCATCAGCCGTTCCGCCGCATCGGGGATGACCGTTCCTGGGGGAAAGATCTCGGCCGCGCCCGCCTTGCGGACGGCCTCGTGATCCTGGGGAGGAATGACGCCTCCCGCAATGATGACGATTTCGGTTGCTCCCCGTCGATCCAGCTCCGCGCGCAGTTCGGGGATCAATGTCCGATGTCCCGCGGCGAGCGATGACGCGCCGACGATATGGACACCACGTTCGATCGCGAGCTGAGCTATTTCGGCTGGCGTCTGGAACATGGCGCCGACGGTGACGTCGAAGCCCAGATCCGCAAAGGCGGTGGCGATGACCTTCTGGCCCCGGTCGTGGCCATCCTGCCCCATCTTGGCAACGAGGATTCGGGGCGCTGAACCTGTTTTGGCACGAAACGCTTCGACCTTTGCCGCCACCCGGTCTGCCGAGGCACTGGCACCAAGCTCCTTGCGATAAACACCGGCGATCGTCTGGACGGTCGCCACATGGCGTCCAAACACCCGTTCGAGCGCAAGGGAAATCTCTCCTACCGTGGCATTCGCTCGGGCCGCCCGGATGGCGTACTCGAGAAGGTTGCCGCTTCCCGCGGCCGCATCCGACAAGGCGGCCAGCGCCGCTTCGACGGCCGCTACGTCACGCGTTCCCTTGAGCACTTGCAGCTTGGACAGCTGGCGGGCACGTACCTCGGCATTGTCGACCTTGAGCACGTCGACCTCGATCTCCTGCTCGGGACGCCATTCATTGACCCCGACGAGGATCTGTTGCCCGGAATCGATACGCGCCTGCGTTCGGGCCGATGCCGCTTCGATACGCGTTTTTGGAATGCCTTTATCGATCGCAGCAGCCATGCCGCCGAGCGACTCGACCTCCTCGATGTGGCTCATGGCCCGCGCGGCGAGATCGTGCGTCAGCCGCTCCACATAGGCCGATCCTCCCCATGGATCGACGATACGCGTCGTGCCGGATTCGTGCTGGAGGACGAGCTGGGTGTTGCGCGCGACTCGCGCGGAGTGGTCGGTCGGCAACGCCAGCGCTTCATCGAAGGCGTTGGTGTGCAGCGACTGCGTATGCCCCTGCGTCGCGGCCATTGCCTCGATCATCGTCCTGATGATGTTGTTGTAGGGATCCTGTGCAGCCAGCGACCAGCCTGATGTCTGACAGTGGGTCCGCAGCGCCAGCGATCGCGGGTCGCTTGGAGAAAAATTCTTCTGGACGAGCGCGGACCACAGGAACCGGGCGGCCCTCAGCTTTGCGATCTCCATGAAGAAGTTCATGCCGATGGCCCAGAAGAAGGACAGACGCGGCGCGAAATCGTCGATGTCGAGCCCCGCTCCCAGGCCGGCGCGGGCATATTCGATACCGTCGGCGATCGTGTAGGCGAGTTCGAGGTCGGCCGTCGCGCCGGCTTCCTGCATGTGGTAGCCGGAGATGGAGATAGAGTTGAACTTCGGCATGTGCCGCGCGGTATAGGCGAAGATGTCCGAAACGATCCGCATCGATGGCTTGGGCGGATAGATATAGGTGTTGCGGACCATGAACTCCTTGAGAATGTCGTTCTGGATGGTGCCGGCGAGGTCTTTCTGAGCGACGCCCTGTTCTTCCGCGGCGACGACGAATAGCGCCATGATCGGCAGCACCGCGCCGTTCATCGTCATCGACACAGTCATCTTGTCCAGCGGAATGCCGTCGAAGAGCTGGCGCATGTCCAGTATCGAATCGATCGCAACGCCCGCCATGCCGACGTCGCTCGCGACACGCGGGTGATCGCTGTCGTAGCCGCGATGGGTGGCGAGGTCGAAGGCGACGGAAAGGCCTTTCTGGCCCGCGGCGACGTTGCGCCGATAGAAGGCGTTCGACTCTTCCGCGGTCGAGAAACCGGCATATTGCCGGATCGTCCAAGGCTGCCGGACATACATGGTCGGGTAGGGGCCGCGGATGAATGGGGCGATACCCGGCCAGGTATCCAGGAGCGGCAGTCCGGACAGATCCCGCTCGCCGTAGAAGCGCTTGACCGAAATCTCCTCAGGCGTTGTCCATACCGACTGGCCTGCACGCGACGCTTGGGGTCCGGGTTCGCTCCACGCGATGTTTCGGAAGTCCGGTATCACGCTCAGGCTCCGGAGAGTTCGTCGAGGCGTTCGGCCTGCAACCTCTCGCAGGACACCGCGCCTTCGGTCGGCGCAGAGCGCCTGTCGGCGGCAAGGGTCCGGATCGGCTTCTCGGCTTCAGGGCGGTACGACGTCGTGCCGACGATCTGGCGATCCCCGTCGCGAAACCGACGCACCCGCGCGTCCCTGGCGGCCCCGATCCGCTTCTGCATGTGTCCGGCGGCCAAGCTCCGCAATATGCCTCCCTCCGCCTCGATGGCGCGAAACTCGTCCCAGGCCTTCGCGCAGAGCGCGTCGGTGAGCGCTTCTACCGCACCCGAACCGGACGCCGGATCCGCCACGAAATCGAGATGACTTTCTGACGTCATGATGAGCTGCGTGTTGCGGGCAAGGCGTCGCGCGAAGCCGTCCGGCAGTCCGTGAGCGATGGTGTGCGGAAGCACAGAGATCGAGTCCGCTCCGCCGAGCGCGGCCGCCGCACAGGCAATCGTCGAGCGGAGAATGTTGGTTTCGGGGTCGGCGGACGTGACCATGCGATACGAGGTTTCCGCATGGATCATGGCAGCCGATGCCGGTATCGAGCAGACTTCGAGAACCTTCGCCCAAAGCTTGCGCAACGCCCGGATCTTGGCGATCGACAGAAACTGGTCCTGATCGACGCTGAGGGCGAATCCGATATGCGGCGCGGCATAGACCAGGGCCTGCCGCGCATCCTCGAACAGCCTGAGATGGGCGGCTGCGGCGGCGAGCATGGCTCCGAGTTCCTGAGCCTCCGTGGCACCGGCGTTGTGGTAGACCCTGCCGTCGGCCTCGAGCAGTATGCCGGGTACGCCCATTGCGAAGAAATGCGCAAGGGATTGCGGCATCGACGCCTGGAGGGCGTCAATCGACATGGACAGCCGCCCGGCGCCCGCGAAGATCGCCGCGGGATCGATGCCGAAGGAAAGACTGAGCCTCGACGGGTCGACGCGCTGCTTGCCGATATGTCCAACGAGCCAATCCGCCATGGCACGGCTGGCCGGATGAACGTCGAGACGAAGATGGACCAGGTTGAGAGGAACGTCGGCAAGCACCCGGTCCAAGGTGGCAGCGTCGGCGGGTAGCCCGTAGCCGAAAGCGTTGGGCGCCCCCTCGAAGACGAGGGACAGCCCCGTGGCGCCTTGCGCGATGTCCTCGAGGGCCTGTTCGTTCGCGCGAACCGGATCCGGGTCGTCGATGCGCTGAAGGACGAACCAAGGTGCCTCGGGCTTGCGCCGGGTAAGAAGCGGAGCGCCGGTCGCCCTTTCATGCAGAGCGTCGATGCGGATGCCATCGTCGGTATGAAAAGCGAGGCCATCCTCGACCGTCGATCCCGCCAGCGACTTCGTGGCGAGCGCAAGCCATCTTTCGCGGTCTGCGGCCGGAAACTCGATCTCGCCCAGCAACTTGGCCAGATTCATAGGCATCCTCGCAGCTACCGACCTACCGACGGGCGCCGTCGCGCCTGAGGCGCTTGTGGCGGGTTCCGACCAGCGGGTCAAGCTTTGGCGTTGTCGCTCCCCGGAGCCCCAACTATACGTCTATGACGTGCAGAAGGAAGCGAGGGGAGCAGCCATGGCCGACGACAGCATTTTCATCGGTGCGAGCCGCAACCCGGACGACAGCTACCAGAAACCAGAATCCCTTTTGCTGCGCTACGGGAACCGCCACGGCCTGGTGACGGGTGCGACGGGCACGGGCAAGACCGTGACCCTGCAGGTCTTGGCAGAGGGCTTTTCGAACCAGGGGGTGCCGGTCTTCTGTGCCGACGTGAAGGGCGATCTTTCTGGGATCGCGCTGATGGGCGAGGCGAAGGATTTCCTTCTCGCCCGCGCCGAGCAGGTGAAGCTCGATCCATACGAGTTTCGGGAGTTTCCCGTCATCTTCTGGGACCTGTTCGGCGAACAGGGTCATCCGGTCAGGGCGACGATCTCCGAAATGGGACCGCTGCTGCTGTCCAGGCTGATGAACCTGTCCGAGGCGCAGGAAGGCATCATGAACATCGCCTTCAAGATCGCCGACGAGGAGGGCCTCCTGCTTCTCGATCTGAAGGATCTGCAGGCGCTGCTCGCCAACATCGCGGGCCGCGCCGACGAGATCAGCGCCCGCTACGGCAACGTCACCAAGGCGTCGGTCGGCGCGATCCAGCGCAACCTGCTCGTGCTCGACCAGCAGGGCGGCGCCAACTTCTTCGGCGAGCCGGCGCTGCGCATATCAGACATCATGCGCACGACGCGAGACGGGCGGGGCGCCATCAACGTGCTTGCGGCCGACAAGCTGATGATGAACCCGCGCCTGTACTCCACCTTCCTGCTCTGGCTGCTCTCGGAGCTGTTCGAGGAACTCCCCGAGGTCGGTGACCCCGACAGGCCGAAGCTCGTCTTCTTCTTCGACGAGGCGCACCTCCTCTTCGACGAAGCGCCACGGGTGCTCGTCGACAGGGTCGAGCAGGTCGTGCGGCTGATCCGTTCCAAGGGCGTGGGCGTCTATTTCATCACCCAGAACCCGCTGGACGTTCCGGAAACGGTGCTCGCCCAGCTGGGCAATCGGGTCCAGCATGCCCTGCGCGCCTACACGCCGCGCGAGCAGAAGGCGGTGAAGACCGCAGCCGAGACGTTCCGACCCAACCCCGATTTCGACTGCGCGGCCGCGATCACCCAGCTGGGGACGGGCGAGGCGCTTGTTTCGACGCTCGAGGCCAAGGGCGTTCCGTCGATGGTGCAGCGGACGCTGATCCGTCCGCCGGCCTCGCGCATCGGACCCGTCACAGCGCAGGAACGCGCCGCGCTCATCGCGCAAAGCCCGGTCGCCGGCCAGTACGACAAAGCCATCGATCGCGAGTCCGCCTTCGAGATCCTGCAGCGCAAGGTCGAGGCCGACAAGCCACCGCCTGAAAGTCAGTCGCGGTCCGGCGAGCGGTCACGATGGACGCTTCCCGACTTCGATGAACCGGAGTCGAACGGTTCGCGACGTGAAGGCGGCGGCAGCCGGCCGGCTCCTCGCGAGCGCGCGCCGCGCCCATCCAACCGCCAGACCGTTGCCGAGGCGGCGATCAAGTCCGTCGTGCGTTCAGTCGGCAGTTCCCTGGGGCGGGCCATCGTGCGCGGCATCTTGGGAAGCATGAAGCGCCGGTGACCCCGACGGCGGTCAGGCCATGCCGAGGCCGCTGGTCACCAGGATCGGGGCCTTGCCGGGAACGCGGTCGTAGAGATCGATGATGTCCTGATTCATCAGGCGCACGCAGCCTGAAGACACGGACTTGCCGATGGAGTTCCATTCGGGCGAGCCGTGCAGGCGGTACAACGTGTCCTCGCCATTCTGGAAGATGTAGAGCGCGCGGGCGCCGAGCGGGTTGTCGAGACCGGGCGGCATGCCGCCGTTTTCGGCGCTGTATTTGGCGAGTTCAGGCTGGCGCGCGATCATCTCGGCGGGCGGGGTCCACTTCGGCCACTTCTGCTTCCACTGGACATTCGCCCTTCCGGCCCACTCGAAGCCGGCGCGACCGAGGCCCACGCCGTACCGCATCGCCTGGCCGTCCCCCAGCACCAGGTAGAGATAGTGCTGCGAGGTGTCGACCACGATGGTGCCGGCGGGCTCTCCCGTCGGATCGGAGACGACCTGGCGCAAGAACCTCGGATCCATCTGTTCGATGGGAACGGCCGGGACTTCGAAGCCCCCGTCGTAGACCGGGCCATACATGCTGAGATAGTTGCCATAGGAGCTGCCTACCTCCTGGGGAGGCGGTGCCTGCACATAGGCTGGGGGAGGGTCGATCGTCGCACAGGCCGGGAGGCTCAGGCTTGCCGCGCCGACAGCGGCGAGGCCGAGAAAATTGCGGCGCGTCATGCGTCCGCCGGCCGAATGGGATATGGGCATGTTCTTCTTGCTCTGCTTCGTTGGTGCGCCAAGCGCCTGCTCTTAAGTGACGAGGGCGATAGACGGTTCCAAATCGGGCCTGAGCTTGGGCAAAGGAAGGCATCGGCGTGGCATCCTTGCACTGTTGCCGAGGAGCAACGCGAGGTGCCGACGTGGCTCGCGACAGCAGTGCTAACGGACTGCATAATCGTGCCGTGCACGGTTGACGCACCGCATGGAAATAATGTCATTACCGCCTACGGAACGCTGGAAATGCCCATGACCCTGGTGACCCCCGCCCAGAGCACGACCTGGACCTACGTCGACGGAGACTGGCACGAGGGCAACGTCGCCCTCATCGGGCCGCGCAGCCATGCGATGTGGCTGGCCTCGAGCGTCTTCGACGGCGCACGCTGGTTCGAAGGCGTGGCTCCCGATCTCGACCTTCATGCCCGCCGGGTCAACGCCTCGGCGATCGCCCTGGGCCTGAAGCCAACGATGACGGCCGACGCCATTGCGGGCCTCACCTGGGACGGCCTGAAGCGCTTCGACGGTAGGACGGCCGTCTATATCCGGCCGATGTATTGGGCCGAGCACGGCGGATATATGGGCGTGCCCGCCGATCCGGCTTCGACCCGCTTCTGCCTCTGCCTCTACGAGGCTCCCATGATCTCGCCGACGGGTTTCTCGGTGACAGTCTCCCCGTTCCGGCGTCCGACGCTCGAAACCATGCCAACCGACGCGAAGGCTGGCTGCCTCTATCCGAACAACGCGCGGGCGATCCTGGAGGCCAAGATGCGCGGCTTCGACAACGCCTTGGTGCTCGACATGCTCGGCAACGTGGCCGAGACCGGCACCTCGAACATCTTCCTGGTCAAGGACGGACATCTCATGACGCCTTCGCCGAACGGGTCCTTCCTTTCCGGCATCACCCGTGCGCGCACCATCTCGCTGCTCGCCGACTATGGGTTCCGGACCGTGGAAAAGACCCTGTGCGTGCGCGATTTCCTGGAGGCGGACGAGATATTCTCGACCGGAAACCATTCCAAGGTCGTGCCGATCATCCGCATTGAAGATCGCGACCTGCAGCCCGGCCCGGTAGCGAAAAAGGCCCGACAGCTATACTGGGACTGGGCCCATTCGACCGGTGCCTCGTAGCGCCCTAAATGAGGCGGGTCCCTTCGGGAACAGCGATATTGCGAACAGTCCGGCAGCCGCCGGGCTTTGATTGAGAAGAGGAGTACGACCATGGCTTTCGAACTGCCCCCGCTTCCCTACGACTACGAGGCGCTGCAGCCATTCATGTCGAAAGAGACGCTCGAATATCACCACGACAAGCATCACAAGGCCTATGTCGACAACGGCAACAAGCTTGCCGCCGAAGCGGGCCTCGACGGCCTGTCGCTGACCAAGATCGTCAAGCAGTCCTACGGGAAGCACCCCGGCCTCTTCAACAATGCCGCCCAGCACTACAACCACATCCATTTCTGGAAGTGGATGAAGAAGGGCGGCGGCGGCAACAAGCTGCCGGCTGCTCTGCAGAAGGCGTTCGACAGCGATCTCGGCGGTTACGACAAGTTCAAGGCCGATTTCGTCGCGGCCGGTACCACGCAGTTCGGCTCGGGCTGGGCCTGGGTGTCGGTCAAGGACGGCAAACTCGAAATCTCGAAGACCCCGAACGGAGAAAATCCGCTGGTCCAAGGCGGCCGCCCGATCCTTGGCGTCGACGTCTGGGAGCACTCCTATTACATCGACTATCGCAACGCCCGTCCGAAGTATCTCGAAGCGTTCGTCGACAGCCTGATCAATTGGGATTACGTGCTGGAGATGTACGAGGCGGCCTCCAACGACTGACGCCCAGCAGCCCCGCTTCGGCGGGGCTTTTTCTTTTCGGGCTCACGAAACAGTGAAAGAAAGTTTCGGCGGTTTTTCGATAGCGTCGAGCGCCGATTTCCATTGCCGGAGAACCACATGAGAAAGCTTATAGTTGCCATCTCAGTCCTGACGCTCGGCGCATCCTTCGCCTCAGCCGATCCAGTCGAAGACCGTGAAGCCCTGATGAAGGCGAATGCCAAGGCGATGGGTGGCCTGAGCAGCTATGTCAAAGGCGAAAAGCCTTTCGATGCGCAAGACGTGATGGCTCAGCTGACGAAACTCAGCCAGGACGCACAGGCGCTCGACAACCCGGCTCTCTGGCCGGCCGGGAGCGACGCCGGTTCCGAGGCATCGCCGAAGATCTGGGAGGATCCCGAGGGCTTCCAGGCTGCCCTCGCGAAGTTCAAGTCCGATACGGCGGCCGCGGTGGCGGCAGCTCCTGCCGATGTCGACGCCTTGAAGGCGCAGATCGGCGCCATCGGATCCAACTGTGCTTCTTGCCACCAGGCGTTCCGCGTCAAGAAGGGCTGAGACCTGCGCCCTTTGTACAAAGTGGCCGGGCTAGCTCTGCTTCTCTGCGCGGCAGGCGCCGGCGTCCTATGGTACCTGACTGAGCCCGAGAGACTGGACCCCGCTGTCGCCGCCCAGTTGGGCACGGGAGACGCGGGCCGCGGTGAACGAATCTTTTGGGCAGGAGGCTGTGCCTCCTGCCACGCCGGGCCGGGGGCGGAAGGCGATGCACTTCTCCAGCTAGCAGGCGGTCGCGAACTGGAAACACAGTTCGGAACGTTCGTTCCGCCCAATATCTCGTCGGATCGCCGCGACGGGATAGGAGGGTGGTCGGTCGAGGATTTTGCGAACGCGATGATGCGCGGCGTCGCGCCCGACGGCAATCACCTCTACCCCTCCTTTCCGTACACGTCGTACGCGCGGATGGAGCCGTCGGACGTCGCCGATCTCTTCGCCTATATCCAAACATTGCCCCCGGTCTCGGGAAATGCGGCCGGTCACCGGCTGTCCTTTCCGTACGGGATCCGGCGTGGCATCGGGCTCTGGAAGCTGCTCTATCTCGACGCGGAACCGGTTGTCGCCCTCCAGCCGGACGCTTCACCTGAACTGGCGCTCGGCCGATACCTGGTCGAAGGACCGGGGCACTGTGGCGAATGCCATACCCCGCGAGACTTCGCCGGCGGTACTGATGCATCGCGCTGGCTGTCGGGTGCGGTCGCGGCGGAACGGGGCGAGGGCATAGTGCCCAACATCACGCCTGATCCGGCCGGCATTGCCGAATGGTCGGCTGCCGACATCGCGAACTACCTCGAGACGGGCTTCACCCCCGATTTCGATACGGTCGGCGGTTCCATGGTCGAAGTCCAGCGCAACATGAGCCGGCTGCGCCCTGAGGACAGGGAAGCCATCGCAGCCTATCTCAAGGCCGTGCCGCCCCATCAGAACGGATATCCAGAGACGACCGACGAAGACGGCTGACTGTCAGCGGTCGCCGAGGAATTCGAAACCGTCCTCGAAGAACGCGTTGTAGTCGCAGGTTAGTTCTTCGCCCTCCGCTATGTCGCGCAAGGCCACCGCCTGCTCCTCGCTGGTGAATCCGCAATTAGGGGCGTCGGCGTGGTTCATGTATCGGGCATCATCGGCCTCGAGTACGATGTATTGCGGTTCGCTCCGCCGCGGATAGCAATATCGGTCGAGGTAGGCTTTGACCTGCCCGCTCGTGCCTTCGTAATCCTCTACCCGGATGAGCCGATCGAAACGCCGGTCAAGCGTCCACACGACGGTCCCCTTCGCAACGGCGCGCTTCGAAAATACGCCCAATCCCTGGATGGGGGACTTGTCCAGGTAGGTTTCGATAAGAAGCATCCGTCAGCCTCGATGTCTGAATGCAGGGAGGGAATCGTGAACCGGTCTTTCACGAAAGGAGCCACTATTCGGCCTTGCCGACCACTTGCAAGGCGAATGCATAGACATAGGCGATCTCTTCGAGCCGCGAGAACCTTCCGGAAGCGCCTGCGTGGCCCGAGTCCATATGGACCTTGAACAGGGCGGGGTTGCCGCTCGTCGATCTTGCTCGCAAGCGCGCTATCCATTTGGCGGGCTCCCAGTAGGTCACTCTGGGGTCCGTCAGACCGGCGACGGCGAGGATGGGCGGATAATCCATCGCACCGACATTGTCGTATGGCGAATAGCTCGCGATGGTCCGGTAATCTTCCGCGGAGGCGATCGGGTTTCCCCATTCGGGCCATTCGGGGGGCGTCAGCGGAAGCGTGTCGTCGAGCATCGTCGTGAGAACATCGACGAACGGCACTTCCGCGATGATGCCGCCGAACGATTCGGGGGCCATGTTGGCGATGGCGCCCATGAGCATTCCGCCTGCCGAGCCACCCTGCGCCACGATCCTGTGGTGGGCGGTGTACCCGGCGGATACGAGATGCGAGGCGACGGCAATGAAATCGTGAAAGGTATTCGCCTTCTTCTCGCGCTTGCCGTCCTCGTACCAGGAATAGCCCTTGTCCTTGCCGCCGCGAACGTGGGCGACCGCGTAGATGAAGCCACGGTCCACGAGCGAAAGCAGATTGGTGTTGAAGGCGGCCGGAATGGCGATGCCGTAGGCGCCATATCCATAGAGCAGGGCAGGGGCCGTTCCGTCGAGCGGCGTATCGCGGTGATGGATGAGAGAGACCGGCACGAGTTCGCCGTCGTGCGACGTCGCCATCAGGCGGCGCGTCACGTAGCTGGCCGGATCATGCCCGGAAGGCACTTCCTGCGTCTTGAGAAGCACGCGCTCGCGCGTGCGCATGTCGTAGTCGAACACCTCAGCCGGCGTCGTCATCGATGAATAGGAGAAGCGCATGACTTCGGTGTCATATTCGTAGGCGCCCAGCAGCCCGAGCGAATAGGCTTCCTCATCGAAGGCGATGCTGTGTTCTGCGCCTGTCGAACGCTCGCGCACGACGATCCGCGGAAGACCGTCCTTGCGCTCCAGCCTGACCAGGAAATGCTCGAATGCGAGGATCGAAAGGATGAGGCGGCCGGGCTCGTGTGGGACCAGTTCCTTCCAGTTGGCGCGGCCCGGATCACAGACCGGAGCGGTCATGATCTTGAAATCCTTGGCACCGTCCGCATTGGTGAGAATGAAGAAGACGTCGCCGCCCTCCTCGAGGTCGTATTGCAGCCCGGCATCCCTGGCCGCGACAAGAACCGGCGCGGCGGTGGGGTCATCGCTGCGCAGCAACCGGAATTCCGACGTCTCGTGGTCGTTGATCGAGACGAATATCCAGTCGTTGTTGCGCGAGCCGCCGACATCCATGAAGAAGCCGGGGTCGCGCTCCTCATAGACCAGCGTGTCTTCGCTCACCGACGTCCCGAGCCTGTGGAAATACAGCTTCGACGGGCGGTGGTTCTCATCCAGACGCGTATAGAGAAACCCGTCGTTTGCGGCATTCCAGACTCCGCCGCCGCTGGTGTCGGCCACCTCGTCCGCGAGGTCCTGGCCGGCCTCGATGTCACGGACGCGCAACGTGTAGAACTCCGAACCCTTGTCGTCGGACGACCAGAGAAGCCGCTTGTGGTCGCTGGAGTGGTCGGTGCCGCCGATGCGGAAATAAGCCTTGCCCTCGGCCTCGGCGTCGCCATCCAGGATGATCGTGTGGTCGCCACCATCGCGAGGGATCCGGAAGAAGCGCGGTTGTTCGCCGCCGACCTTGAACGAAGAGCCGTAAGCGAAGGGTCCGTCCTTCATCGGGACGCTGGAGTCGTCTTCCTTGATGCGGCCCTTCATCTCCGCGAAGAGTCGCGTCCTGAGGTCCGCCAGGCTGGACAGCATTGCGGATTGATAGGCGTTTTCCGCCTCGAGGTGGCCGCGGATGGCTGGATCGAGCGCCGCGGGATTCTTGAAAACCTCCTGCCAGTTTCCGGCGCGAAGCCAGGCGAATTCGTCAGTCCGCGTGATGCCGTGCCGAGTATCATGAACCGGACGCTCGGAAGTGCTGGGTGCACCTACGGCCGGAAAACGCGGATTCTTGTTCATTGCTTCTCGCTGTAGAAAACTCTTCTATGGCGACCGAACATGCCGATCGCGCTGCTTTGGGAGCGGTGTCCCGCGTCGGCATTGATCTGACGCAGGCAACGGAGGAATTACATGGCTTCTGATGTGAAAAGATCGGTTCTTCTCGGCGTGACGTTCCTCGGTGTCCTTTCCGGCCACCCGTCTCATTCCACGACGTTCGCGGCGTGGCAAGTCACGGACGTTGCATTCGGCGATACCCTGAACGTGCGAAAGTACCCGTCGGCGACGTCGCAGAAGCAGTCGGCCTATCCCAACGGTACGGTGCTGCAGATGACCGGCAAATGCACCGGGGGACTGAACGTCATGGACCTTGCGGCCCGTCCGGCATCCGAACAGCGGCAACAGGTCAGGTACCGCTGGTGCCAGATCTGGCATGATCCGAGTCAGAGCGGCAACTTCGTCACGGGCTGGGTGTACGGCCGATACATCAAGCCTTACGACTAAGTCGGGACAAATTGGTAATAAAATACGAAAATTCATTCTGGTCCGCTTGCCGCCGTTGCACAAGCACGGTATCCGAACAGGATGCGGCAGATACTGATCCATGTTGATGCCCGGTCCGGATGTGGAGACGGCAGTGCAGGCGCCTGCCGTGATGAGGCAGCAGCGGTTTTAGCTGACGCTGACGGTGGAATACGATCGCTGGCGACTATTTTCTTCCCAACAGACCTTGCCACTACTGGCTTTCCGCTCGGGAGGTCCTAGTTTCCTATCCGCGGCGACAATGTCTGCGGCCTTTCCGGACACCTGTCCGGGATGCTGGAACGAAAGTTTTTGAGGCCCAACCGGGCAGAAAAACCTTGAGAATTGAGCGTGCATTCCCTGAAAACGCTAAAAAAAGCCTTCGCGAAATCCCATAGCGGTGAACAGTTTCGAGGGCTATACAGGACAATGCCGGAATCTCGACACAATATCCGGGAAATAGTCAATTGACGGGAAATGAGCCCCGTTTCATAAAACACATCTAACGAATCATAAGGCGAAGCTTATGCAAAAAAAGCGCGCTGCCCCCCTTTCCACCAAAGGGGCAAGTACAATTCAGCTTTCAAGTTGGGGCCTGAAAAACATGGAAATCGCCGACCAGCCTACAAGAAATAACGAAATGCTGATCGAGCTCACTGCCGATGTAGTAGCCGCGTATGTCAGCAACAATCCGGTTCCGGCGGGAGACCTCCCGAACCTGATTGCGGAAGTGCATGCCGCCTTGGGGCGTGTCGGGGGCGGGGTCGAGCAGCCGGTTGCGGACAAGCAGAAACCGGCCGTCAATCCCAAGCGGTCTGTGCATGACGACTACATCGTGTGTCTCGAAGACGGCAAGAAGTTCAAGTCTTTGAAGCGTCACCTGATGACACATTACGACCTGACGCCCGACCAGTACCGCGAGAAGTGGGGCCTCGATCCTAGCTATCCGATGGTGGCGCCGAACTACGCAGCGGCGCGTTCGCAGCTGGCCAAGAAGATGGGCCTGGGCCGAAAGCGGAAGTCGCGCTAGGGCGACCACGCCTCGTCTTCCACGGTTCAGTCTTTTGCGGCGCCTTCGGGCGCCGTTTGCTTTCTGCATGCCTTATCGGCGGAGCCTGTTTGCTCCTCCCCGGACCGTCCGGTTCGCCGGCTGCGAGAGCCCGGACACGGTCGAGCACCTGCTTCAGGGCGATGTGGCGGTTGAGGTCGTAGCTCCAGTGTCGACGCGCGCCCCGCAGACGCTCGCGTTCGACCGCCCGCTCGAGCCGCAGGATGATCCTGGCGCGCGCGTCCGGGTCGGCGCCGAGCGCCTCGGCCAAATCCATATGGCAGGCGATCTGCAGAGCCGCGATCTGCTTCGCGTCGCTGGCTTGCACGTCCCTGGCTTCGCAAAAAGCTGCAATCTCCGCTCGAATATTTGTCATGTCCCGTCGGTCTCCATTTGACGCCCGACGATGGGGCCCGCCGGAGGGGTGGGGACAAAATTCGGCTGGAAAAATTGCCGATCGCGGAAATAGTCAAAGAAAATCAGCGGTTTGCGATTTTCTTAGGCGTGCCCGGGTTCTTAATTTGTTCACACCGATCAGCGATGACGATATAAGAACTTATTCCTATCCTGATTGGGAGGACAAGTTCGGTGCGGCTCAGGTGCGACAGGGACTACGAGAATGAGGAACGGCCCGAGAAAGCCTGGGCGGACGTGGCGGACGACATGTTCGCAATCGCCGCCGACACACGGGAAGAACGCTGCTTCGAACTGTGCGAGGCGATGATCGACATTGCCGCGGCGCTGTTCAACGTGTCGGGCAAGGACATCCGTAAACCGGGCCGCTCCTCCACCGCCGTTTCCAGGGTGCGACAGATTGCCATGTACGTCGCCCACGTCGTGCTGGGGATCAACATGGGCGACATAGGCAAAGCCTTCGGGCGCGACCGGACCACGGTGGTCTATGCATGCCATCTGATCGAGGATCTTCGCGAGGACGTTGATTTCGACCGCGTCATCACGATGACGGAACGAGTTGCCAGGGCTGCCTTCGGGTCGCGGCTGGGGGTGTGACGATGGAGACGGAGAGAAAGGGAAGAGCCCGGCTGCTGCGCTTCCTGGCACGGGGCGAAGCAAAGATCGTCGAGGCCTCAGCCAACAAGGATATTCTGCTGCTCGATGGCGGCGACAGGGGAACGGTTTCCGTCGAGAAAAGCCTGGTCGCCGACATGCTACGCGATAGATCGGCCGTCATCGATGACGGTGCCTTGCGGCTTGCCCCGGAAATGTCGCCGGACGACAGACGCTTTGAAATCGGCGCAGCAGAGATTTTGACTGCGGACGGCCCGACGGCCGTCGCGATCAACCTTTCGGAATCGCCGCTCGCGCAACTTATGCGGCGAAAGGACAGGAACGGGAGAAGTTTCCTCACACAGGCCGAATTTCGGGCGGGAGAGCGTCTGCGCGCGGATTTCACGCGCGGGCAGATCATGCCCAGGCTCGGCGCCAACTGGGAGGCCAGTGTGTCCTCGGGACGGCGCAGCGGAGGCATAGCAGACCTGACCGATGCCGCCCTTGCAGCCCGGTTGCGCGTGGAAAAAGCGATGAACGCCGTCGGCCCCGAGCTGTCTGGCCTGCTGATAGACGTCTGCTGCTTCCTGAAAGGCATGGAAACCGTAGAGATCGAGCGAGGCTGGCCCGTCCGGTCGGCGAAGATCGTGTTGAAGACGGCTTTGGGGGTCCTCAGCCGCCATTACCATCCCGACGCCGGGCAGCGGCGGAAGGCGGTATTGCACTGGGGTGCGGAGGACTACCGTCCCACGATCGTCTGACTTCCGCGTGTGCGTAGTGTGAAGCAGGACGCCACGTCGCCGGTGGGACCCGTCGCGGAAAGCGCCCGCGACCGGCTCAAGCCGTCTGCTTCAGAGCGGCTTGAGCATCGTGCTTGATACGCTTGACCATCGAACGCAGGCCGTTCGCTCGTTGCGGTGTCAGATGCTCGTCCAGACCGAGATCCTTCAGTGTCGCTTCGGCATCCGTGGCGATGATGTCGCTGGCCCGCTGGCCGGAAAAGAGCGCCAGCACGATGGCGACTAGCCCCCGCACGATATGAGCGTCGGAATCGCCCCTGAAATCGATGATCGGATCGGCTCCGTCGCCTACGCTCGTGGTTAGCCAGACCTGACTGACGCAGCCCGGCACCTTGAAGGCGTCAGTGCGGAACGCGTCAGGAAACGGCGGCAACCCAGCCCCCAAGTCGATCACATAGCGGTAGCGATCTTCCCATTCGTCGAGGAATGCAAAATCGTCGCGTATAGCCTGGATGCTCGTCATGGGCCGGATATAGGCACAGGCGACTTCGAGGTCACGAAAAAAGCCGCTCAGGGGACAGCAGCACTACCGGCGGCCGCGCCGACCTTCGCTGGGATGGACGCCGTGTGGGCGTCCTCGGCGATGAGCGCACCGATCGAATCGGCTGTCGGCGCGTCGTTGCCGTCATCCAGCATTTCGTAGGCCATGCGCGCGCTCTCCTTGGCACGCGCTCCGATCGTCTGCACGGCGGCCCTGCCGACCTCGCAGACCTCGGGCTTGCGTTCGCATATGCCGGCCACGTCGTCGACGGCCTCCTTGGCCGCGAAAAAGGCCTGGATGGGATTGACCCCCGGCGTGCCGTCGTCGGAGCCGAATGGCAAGACGAGAAGCACGAGCGAGAACCAGAACGCCATTCGGATCAAGAAACCCATTGTCCGCCCTTCGTCCGATCAGCCCGGCTGTCCAGCGGATCTCATCCGCATTGACCGTCAGCCAAGCTCCTGGCCACAAGCATAACATTCGAGGCAAAACATTTTCAAACTGGACGCTCGCCGCTGCCTGAGCCATCGAAATTGTACAGGAAGGGGCGAGCGTCGGCCGGACTCCTCCGCAAGTGATTGATTCAGCGACGTTTCGTCGGCCTTAAGGCATTCGAGGGTCCAGATCGTCACCGGTTCGGTGGATAAATCTCCGTTTACCATAAGGACAACGCGCCGTGTCGAATACCTCTCCGACCTCGGCTCCGGCGGGGTCGTCGGGGACGTGCAGGGCGGCCTTTATTCATTCCTTAAAGGCTCGGGTGCGATGGTCGGGACCAACAAAGGTGATCCGCGAAGCGGGCGAGTCTGGGTGCGTTGAGTTGCGTCTTACAGGGACCAAAACCGGTGAACTGCTGAACGCCGTCGCCACGCTTTGCGAGCGTCTGGTGCGCGGGAAGCTCGTCGAGCCGGCGTTGCGCGCCAGGCTGGCGCGCCTGAACGGACTCATAGTCGTAGCGCCTCTTGCTGTCGCCGCCCCAGCCTCCATCGTCCTTCCACCGTCCCTCGGGTCTGTCGGGACGATCGCCTTTCTAGGCGGGATCTTTATCTGGGCGGCTTTGAGCTACGGCTTGCTTGCAGTGCTGCGGCGAACGGTGGTTGCCGAGATGTCCATGCTCGTCGGCGGCACGGTCGCGCTGGCGTCCATCGTTGCCGCCTGCGGCGGCGCGGGCTCGCCAGCGGCCCTCATCCTGAGCGCGTTGCCGTTCGAGGCCTGGTGGGTGGGTCGCAGCCGCAAAGCCGCCGTCTTCGGTACATGCGCCGTCGGCGTCGCGCTGGCGCTGCAATATGGCATGAGTTCCAACCTGCCATTCGATGGGTCAATGCCCTCGGCAGCACAATGGCTGATCCCGATCGCTTACCTCGCGCTCGTTGTGCCACGACTGGCTCTCGCTCTGGAGGCCCGGCAGGGTGCCGTCGAGGCGACACGGCTGGAGGATATCGTCGAGGCCGTCGTGCTGCGCACAGACCTCGCGGGAGAGGTCACCGCGGCATCTGCCCAGGCCCGCAACGTGATGGGGCTCGCGCCGGAATTGCTCCTCTCCACCGGCGTGTTCGACAGGATGCATGTCGCGGATCGCGTCGCTTACCTTTGCGGTCTCGCCGATCTGCGCTCGACGCCCGGCATGCGGCGGGTTTTTGCCCGCATGCGCGTGCCAGGCTCCGCCGGTCACAGTTCTGGTGACTACAGGCCCTTCGTCATCGAGATGATGCGCCGCGCAGCCAGGGATACCGGGATCACTATGCTCTTGCGCGCGCGCGATGACGCCGCCGAAGAAGGTAGCTCGGGGCGTGCCGGCACTTCGGGCGAGACGTTCGATCTGGCGTCGGCGAGAAAGATGGCCGCGGTCAGCCACGAGTTGCGGACCCCGCTCAATTCAATCATCGGCTTCTCCGACATGCTTCTGCAGGAAATGCTCGGTGGCTTCGCCGATCCCCGGCAGAAGGAATATGTCGGTCTGGTCCGCGACTCCGGTGTCCACCTGCTGTCGGTCGTGAACTCCATGCTGGACCTGTCGCGGATGAACGCCGGCGCACAGTCTTGCAACCCGGAGACGTTCCGCTTGTCCGAAGTGGTGGAAAGTTGCCGGTCCATGATGGCGCGTCAGGCGTCGGAACGCAGGATCGAGGTGAAAACCGAGGTGCCTGCCCGGATAGGCGACGTGCATGCCGACAAGCTGGCGGTGAAGCAAATCCTGATAAACCTCGTGTCCAACGCCGTGAAATTCACGCCCGAGGGCGGCGTCGTGTCGATCGGCGCCAAGAGGCTCGAGGGACGGGTGTATTTCTGGGTGTCAGACACGGGCATAGGCATCCCGGCAGAGGATCTCGCCCGCATAGGGGAGCCTTTCGTTCAGGTCAGGAACGACTATACAACGAGTAGCGGCGGGACGGGGCTCGGCCTGTCGCTCGTCCGAGGCCTTGTGGCGCTGAATCGCGGCACCATGTCCATCGAGAGCGAACCCGGGCAGGGTACCACGGTGACGATCAGTCTACCGGTCGACCAGCAGGGGCAAAGCGCCAGGGATTCGGCGGAAATCTTCGAAATGGTGGAGAGCAGATCCAAAGAGACGCACGATGGCCCGTTCCGCAAAACCGCTTGACGAATCGGAGAGCTGGTCCGGCACCTGGTCGCTCGCCAGTGCGGCCGGCGCACTGCTCGGCGTCGTCGCCCGTAACCCCACGCTGGTGGGCGGTTCCACGGCGTTCCTCGTGGCGATGAGTTTCGTCTCCGCCAACGCACTCTGGTACCAGCCCTACGCCCATTCAGGCGCGTTCTTCGCGACGCGGGAGTTCCTGAGGCCGGGGGCACCCAGGCCTCCTGAAGAGACGACGATCATCATCGAGCGGCCCGCGCCTCCGCGGGAAGTCGCCGGCGATGCCAAGGTGAAGCGTGTCCAGGAAACACTGAGGAACCTCAACTTCTACGCAGGCGAGGTCGACGGCCTCTACGGTCCCAACACCCGCCTGGCGATCGAGGCATATCAGAAGAAGGTGGGACTGGCCGTTACAGGAGCGGTCGACGAATCCTTGCTCGAACAGCTCGGAGCTTCTTCCTCCGAAGTTGTCGCCATACCCTCGCCGGCGCCGCGTGAGCCCGTATCGGAGGCGGGATCGGCAGCGACAAGGCAGCCCTTGCCGCGCGATGAGAGGATTCAGCAAGTGCAGGTTGGCCTCAAGGAATTCGGCAATGCCGGCATCGAAGTCGATGGGCTGATGGGCGCGAAGACCGAGGCGGGCATCCGGGAGTTCCAATCCCTGTTCGGGCTTCCGGTGACCGGCCAGGCCGACGATATCGTCTACGCCAAGATGAAGGAAATAGGCCTGATCGAGTAGGCGCACCGGCTATCCAACCAGGATGCCGGCGCCGCTCCGATCTCACAGCGCCTTTACAGCTCGATGCGGGTCACCACGGATTTCTGGGTATCGGCTCTGGTGAAGCGCACCTTTTCAGGTGGCGGCTTTGCTGCAATCGTCAGAAAGGGATCGTTGGAGGCGGGGGCGATATTCATCGTTTGCCGAGACCGCATGGGCGGCATCGCGCTTTATGCCCCCGCGCCGCAGACCAGTTATGACACGGCTAAGCCGGACGACCGCTTCTTCGTCCTTCATGAGCTTGCGGACGACGGCACTCTCGAAAATCGCCTCGAGAAAGAAGCACGGTTCGACCCGGACATATGGGTCGTCGAGATCGAACCCGGGCGCGAGCCGATCGCGAAGCTCATATCCATAGCGGAATCGTGAAAGATCGCCGCGTCGTTTGGGTCCGACCCTCGTATCCGTCCCGTCTCCAGATTCTTGTCGTCCTGCCTTTCCAAGGCATCCTGCCGTTACACGCGGCGCCGATCTTCCGCCCGATGCGGGGAAAGCCATTGGCCAGCCCTTTGGCAGCGCGCCCGAGCCCGGCGACGTTGCCGTCGGGCTGCACAGTCGGAGAAAGGACGCTCGCGATGAAACTCTCCAGGAGCCATCTGCCGCAGATGAAGCCCGGCAGCCTCTTCCTCACCGACGGGGGGATCGAGACGACCCTGATCTTCCAGGACGGCTTTGACCTCCCGCATTTCGCAGCTTTCACCTTGCTTCGAAGCGAGGACGGACGCCGGGCATTGCGGCAGTACTTCTCCCGCCACGCGGCCGTTGCCAGGGACGCCGGCTACGGATTCGTGCTGGAAGCCGTAACCTGGCGCGCCAGCCGCGATTGGGGAGAAAAGCTCGGCTACTCGGAATCCGATCTCAAGCTGGCGAACCGCGAGGCAATCCGCCTCCTGCGCGACGTGAAGGACGAATTTGCAACCCGCCGTTCGCCGATGGTCATCAGTGGCTGCATAGGACCACGCGGGGACGGCTACGATCCAGGGCGGATCATGAGCCCCGAGGAAGCAAAGGCATACCATTCCTGGCAGGCCAGGATATTCGCCGAGGAGAAGGTCGACATGATCTCGGCGATGACGATCAACAATCTACCGGAAGCGATCGGGATCACCCAGGCCGCCATGGCGGCGAGAATGCCGGTGGTCATTTCCTTCACCGTCGAAACTGACGGAAGGCTGCCCACGGGCGAAAGTCTCGGAAAGGCGATCAACGTCGTCGACCGCGCAACCGGCGCGGCGCCGGCCTACTACATGATCAACTGCGCCCATCCCTCCCACTTCGAAGCGCAAATGCTATCGCAGGAGCCCTGGGTCGACCGCATAGGCGGCATCAGGGCGAATGCGTCGCGGCTCAGCCATGCCGAACTCGACAATGCCACCGAACTGGACGATGGCGATCCAGCGGAGCTCGGCCGGCAGCTTGCCGGCATGCGTGCGAGAGTAGGGGGCCTTAGAGTTCTCGGCGGCTGCTGTGGGACGGACCACCGGCACATCGGGATGATCGCGCTCAGCTGCACGGAAGCGCAGGCGGCCTGATCACCCGGCGTGTTGACCGCATGGCAGCGCGGGCGCAAGGAGAGGCATGAATCATCTTCTCCTCGTTGCGGCCGGCGGCGCCATCGGTGCGTCGTTGCGCCATCTCGTCAATCTTGCCGCGCTGAGGCTCGTGGGCCCCGGATTCCCATGGGGAACGATGACGATCAACATCGCTGGCTCGCTTCTCATGGGGCTTTTCGTCGGCATGCTTGCCAGGCTCTCGGGCGCTTCCGACGGCATGAGACTCTTCATCGCGACCGGCCTGCTGGGGGGCTTCACCACGTTCTCGGCGTTTTCCCTTGATTTCGCCTCGCTGTGGGAACGGGGCGCGGGCGTCCCAGCCGTCCTTTATGCGATGGCGAGCGTGGCCGGGGCACTGGCCGCGATCTTCCTGGGATTGTGGCTCGCAAGAGCGGCCGCCTGATGCTATTGCCGCCGCAACGGCGAACGAGCGGACGATGGCAGGCGTAGAGCAGATCAAGGTCGGAGATGGCGAGGCAGGGATGCGCCTCGACCGCTGGTTCAAGCTTCATTTTCCGGGGCTGGGCTTCGGTCATCTGCAGAAGCTCTTGCGGTCGGGCCAGATCCGCGTTGACGGCGGCCGCGCGAAGGCGGATTCCCGGGTCGAGCCGGGTCAGGTCGTCCGCGTACCGCCGCTTCCTGTCGACAGGGCAGGCTCGGCGCCGCTGACCGGCAAGACCATCCGCGGCCAGGACGACGGCGACGTGCTGCGCAAGATGCTGCTGCACGAGGACCCGAAGGTGTTCGTGTTCAACAAGCCGTCCGGGCTCGCGGTGCAGGGCGGGTCGGGAGTCACGCGCAGCGTCGATTCCATGCTCGAGGCCTGGCGGAACCAGAAGGGCGAGAAGCCGCGGCTCGTACACCGGCTCGATCGTGATACCTCCGGGGTTCTAGTGGTTGCTAGGACGCGCCTTGCTGCGATGAAACTCGCGGAGGCCTTTCGCGTGCGCGAGACCGGCAAGACCTACTGGGCTCTGGTCAAGGGCGTGCCGCGAAAACGCGAAGACAAGATCTCCACGTGGCTCGTCAAGGAACAGACGCCCGACGGCGACCGGATGCGTGTCGCGAAGCATGGCGAGGAGGGCGCGGACCACGCCGTTTCATACTACCGCGTCGTGGAGCAGGCAGGCCAGTCACTGTCCTGGCTGGAAATGGAGCCTTATACGGGACGCACCCATCAGCTGCGGGTGCATGCCGCTTTCATCGGATGCCCGATCATCGGCGATCCCAAATATTTCGAAGCAGACACGAACTGGGAGTTTCCGGGCGGGCTCCAAAACAGGCTGCACCTCCATGCACGCCGGATCGTCATTCCGCATCCGGACGGCGGCATGATCGATGTGACCGCTCCGCTGCCGCCGCATATGCGGCAGAGCTGGAACCTGCTCGGGCTCGATGAGGCGAGCGCGGGACCGGATTGATCTTGGGCCGCGCGCCGGCCGCACCTATCTGATGGCTGAGGACGAACTCGCGGCGCCCTCGTGATCCGTCGCTTGAGGCTGTAATCAACAGGACCAACAATGCGCGACATTTTGAGTGACCTCGAGACCGGACCGATGCTGTCCGACCCCGACCCTGTGCGCCGGGCGCAGATCCAGATGCGCATGCCGCTCCCAAAGCGCTTCTACAAGGAGGTGGCGGTGGGTGAGGGCGATGGCGGGCATGTCGTATTGCTGGACGGCAAGGCTTTGAAGACGCCGGGAAAAAAGGTGCTTGCCCTGCCCACTCGTCGCGCCGCCGAGTTGGTGGCCGAGGAATTCGGCTCGCAAGGCGAGACGATGGACCTCGCGACTATGCCCGTCTACCGACTGGTCAACACGGCGGTGGATGGCGTCGCGGCCGATCCGCAGGCCGTTCTCGAGGACATCCTCCGCTTCTCCTCATCCGACCTGCTCTGCTATCGAGCGGAGGGACCCGATACACTCGTCGGCCGGCAGAACGACGCGTGGGATCCGGTGATCGACTGGGCGCGCTCGCGGCTCGGCGCCCGCTTCAACCTCGCCGAAGGTGTGATTCATGTCGAGCAGCCGCGGGAAGCGATCGCCGCGCTCGGCATCCACCTTTCCCAGCGCTCCGATCCGCTGCGACTTGCGGCCATGCATGTGATGACGACGTTGACGGGTTCGGCGCTCCTGGCGATTGCTGTGGAGGCCGGCGAGACGGATGCCGAGACCGCCTGGGCGGCGGCGCATATCGACGAAGACTTTCAGGCCGAGCACTGGGGTCAGGACGCGGAAGCGCTCGCACGCCGATCCAACCGCAAGCGCGACATGATGGCGGCGGTCGCCCTCCTTGAATCGCTCAGATAGCGAGTCCGCGGCTCGCTTTCGCGGTTGACCTTACAGCTGCTGGAACCTCTAGAACCAGTCAGACGCCGGATGGCCGGCGCGATGAGACCAAAGAGGACGATGGCGATGAAGCGGATCACACGCATCCTGGGTTTGGTAGCCTGTCTTTCGGGCTTGGTTTCGCCAGGGATGGCCGACAGTCATCTGTCGGATGGATCGACGGCGCTCCAGGACGCCAACACCCGCATGCACGGGGCCATGGCGGTCGAACCGACGGGTGACGTCGACATAGACTTCGTCCGCGGGATGATCGCCCATCATGAAGGCGCGGTCGAAATGGCCGAGATCGTCATTAAGTATGGCGCCGATCCCGACATTCGCGCGCTCGCGGAAGACATCGTTGCGGCGCAGCAGGCGGAGATCGCCACGATGAAGGCATGGCTTGAGAAGAAGGGTGTCGCTGGAGACGATGCCGGGGACGGCGGGCACGACGGAATGCACTGACGCGCCGGGCCTCGGCGCGCAGATTTTTGCTGCCTTTACAGCTGAATCAATTGCTGCGGGTTCCGTCAACGCTGTCCAGCGCTTCCTGATGGTACCAGGCCGTTTCCGCGAGGACCTCTTTCCCCTCGATAGCGCGAAGCTCTGCCGCGAACTTAGCCTTGGCGCTCAAAAATTGGGCATTGCGTCGGCCGCCTGTGGGGAATGCCAATATTTTGGCCGACGGGCGATGGGCGTTCGCTTCCATGTCGGGGACTCCTTCGTGATAACCGGCATAAGCATCAAATAGCCAAACGCAAGCCGGTTGCAAGACATATAGGCAGGCTGCTCAAGAAAATATCAGCAGATGCACATCCTTTGTGCAAACTTGCTACTTGCTGGTCTGCCTAGCAGTTTTGTTGCGGCTACGTTCTCTGTGACGGGAAACCTGGAATTCGTCCTAGTCGGGACCCACCACTTGGCACGAGCCTTGCTTAACGGTTTGTGGCTGCGACCGTTCCGGTCGAAAGCGCCCCTCGAGGGCACTCGTTACGCTCATCAGTTACGTGAGGTTAGAATGACGAAATATAAGCTCGAGTACATTTGGCTCGATGGCTACACTCCGGTTCCCAATCTGCGCGGCAAGACGCAGATCAAGGAATTCGACAGCTTCCCGACCCTCGAGCAGCTTCCGCTTTGGGGTTTCGACGGGTCGTCGACCATGCAGGCGGAAGGCCACTCCTCCGACTGCGTCCTGAAGCCTGTCGCTGTCTATCCTGATCCGGCTCGCGATAACGGCGTGCTGGTGATGTGCGAGGTCATGATGCCGGATGGCGTCACGCCGCACTCCTCGAACAAGCGCGCCACCATCCTTGACGACGACGACGCCTGGTTCGGCTTCGAACAGGAATATTTCTTCTACAAAGACGGCCGCCCGCTCGGCTTCCCGGAGTCGGGCTATCCGGCGCCGCAGGGCCCGTATTACACGGGCGTCGGCTACAAGAATGTCGGCGACGTGGCTCGCGAGATCGTCGAGAAGCACCTCGACCTCTGCCTTGAAGCAGGGATCAACCACGAGGGCATCAACGCTGAAGTCGCGAAGGGCCAGTGGGAGTTCCAGATTTTCGGCAAGGGCTCGAAGAAGGCGGCCGACCAGATCTGGATGGCGCGTTACCTGCTGCTGCGCCTTACCGAGAAGTACGGCATCGACATCGAGTTCCACTGCAAGCCGCTCGGCGATACGGACTGGAACGGCTCCGGTATGCACTGCAACTTCTCGACCAAGTACATGCGCGAAGTCGGCGGCAAGGAGTATTTCGAGGCGCTGATGGCTCAGTTCGACAAGAACCTGATGGACCACATCAACGTCTACGGCCCGGACAACGACAAGCGCCTGACTGGCAAGCACGAGACCGCGCCGTGGAACAAGTTCAGCTACGGCGTCGCCGACCGTGGTGCTTCGATCCGCGTTCCGCACTCCTTCATCAAGAACGACTACAAGGGCTATCTCGAGGATCGCCGTCCGAACTCGCAGGGCGACCCCTACCAGATCGCTTCCCAGGTTCTGAAGACGATCTCGGAAGTTCCTACCGAAGGCTTCAAGAAGGCCGCTGCCTGAGATCGCAGCACACGCTAGTTCCTCTTTAGCACTCGAATGCCCCGGCGGTCATACCGCCGGGGCATTCTGCTTTGGTGGCGCGGTTTTTCGGCTTATCGTTTGCACCGAAATTAAGACCTGCTAATATAACAGCCATGGCATTGCGATGGATCATTCCGCGTGCCGCATAACCGGAAAATCGAAACACGGGAGGCTCGCATGAGACCACGTGATTTCCTGCCGCAACGGGGTTGGGGTCTCCTGACCTTGCTAGGCCTCGGCGCCGGCGCGTCGGTGGCATGGGCCGTTTCTCCGGCGGAAGGCATCGCCGAAAATGCCCTCTCCACCGGTCCGCAATGCCGCATGGCACTCTCCATGCCCGTTGAAGCCGAGATGGCCAAAGCGATTACAAACTATGAGATCGGTGAGCCGCCCCTTTGGGACAATCTGGGAACGCTCGCCTACGACGTCAGCACCTCCAGCGCAGAAGCGCAGGCCTATTTCAATCAGGGTCTTCGGCAGGCCGCCAACTTCAACCATGCGGAAGCCCGGCGTGCATTCCGGATGGCGCAGAAGCTCGATCCGAATTGCGCGATGTGCTTCGCTGGCGAGGCCTTGGTTCTGGGGCCGAACATAAACGCACCAATGGATCCGGCAGCCAATCAGCCGGCGGTCAAGGCCATACGAAGGGCAGAGGCACTTGCAGGAAATGGGACGAACAAGGAAAAGCGACTGATCGAGGCGATCTCCGCGCGCTATGCGGATCCGCCCCCCGAGGATCGGACGGCGCTCAATGCCGCCTTTGCCGATGCCGTCGGGCAGTTGTCAGACGAACACCCCGACGACCTCATCCTCGCCGCGATCGCTGCCGAAGCCGCCATGGACACGCAGCCGTGGGATTACTGGCAGCCGGGCGGCCATGAACCGAAGGGCAGGGGCGCCGACATCCAGAGGCGTCTCGAGTCCGTGCTGGCGCAGGACCCGAACCATCCCTGGGCGATGCATCTCTACATCCATTTCGTCGAAGCGTCCGACAGGCCGGAGCGCGGCGAGCCCTACGCCGACAAGCTGGCGGCCCTGATGCCCGGCGCGGGTCACATCGTGCACATGCCCAGCCACATCTATTTCCGCATTGGCCGCTACGAGGATGCGCTATCCACGAATGAGGCGGCTTCGAAGGTCGACGAGGACTATATCGCCGAAACCGGAGCGGCGGGCGTTTACCCGATCGCGTACTACTCGCACAACATCCACTTCGCCCTCGTTTCGGCAGCGCTGATCGGCGACCGCGCCACCGTCATGACGCAGGCGGACAAACTGGACGAGTGGCTGACGACCGACGTCGCTACCGATGTCCCTTTCGTTCAGCCCCTCAAAGCGGCGCCATATTTTGCTTGGGCACAATACGGCGAGCCCGACATGATACTCGCTCTGGCGGAACCGCCGGGGGCGCCGCCCTATGTCAAGGCGATGTGGCATTACGCACGAGGTACCGCGTTCGCTGCCAAGAAGGATTCGGCTTCCGCCCGCAAGGAAGCCGAAAGCATCCGTCGCATCTCGGAGGATACGGACTGGTCGGTGATGACGCTTTGGGGAATCCCCGCCGTGCCGGTGCTGGACGTCGCCGCCGAAGTCGTTTTTGCACGAGCAGCCCAGGCGGAGGATGACGAGGAAGGCGCAATCGCGTCCTTCCGCAAGGCCGCCGACGCCCAGGATACAATCCCCTACATGGAGCCGCCCTACTGGTACCATCCGGTACGCCAGTCGCTGGGCGCGGCCCTCGTGATGGCGGGCCAGCCGGAAGCGGCACAGGAGGAGTTCGCCGCGGCACTGGATCGCGAACGCAACAGCGCCTGGGTGCTTTACGGCATCAAGGAGGCTGCGAAAGCGACGGGCGACCGGAAAGCGGAACAGAATGCTGCCGACGCCCTGTCGAGGGTGTGGAAAGGTGATCCTGCGAGCCTGACGCTGAGCAGGATGTAAGCAGGTTCGGCGCGGCAGCGCATCTTGTGACGCGCGGTCCGCGAACCGTCGGAGACGCTCCAACCCTTCAAGGGGAAGAGGAGCGGCCTGACCAGACCCGGCGCACGAGGAGAACGACGGCGACGATCGCCAAGTTCACCACAAGTCCGGTTACGATGGCGGTTGCCATCGAGCCGTTGGTCGGCGCTTGAGTCGTCAATGGCAGCAGCACCGCAACGAATATGGCTCCAAGGCAGAGCGGCACCGTCATGCCAACGGTACCGGCGGTATTGATGGCAGTTAACACAAGAGCCAGAAGCAGGCCGATCCGGAAGGGATCGAGAATTTGCGAGGCCATCAACTCGGCAACTGCCGCCATCACCGTCTCTCCTGCCGACAACAAAGCAGATCGGGTTTTTCGCGGCCAGCTTAAAGCGCTTTCTTAGACGAAAGTCATAATCCCAAAGCATCGGTGTTCCACAGGAAGCTTTTCTGCCATTCCTCCGGTGCATTCTCGCCGAGTCTACCCGCAAAGTCGGTAGCCGGCGTGACTTCGCTCTTGGGAGGACAACATGGCAATGGCATCGACTGCCGGCAGAACTACGCGCGGCATGACGAGAGAGGAGAAGAAAGTCATCTTCGCCTCGTCTCTGGGCACCGTATTCGAGTGGTATGATTTCTACCTCTACGGTTCGCTGGCAGCCTTTATAGGCGCGGCATTCTTCAGCGAGTATCCGGAAGCGACGCGCAACATCTTCGCCCTTCTGGCGTTTGCCGCGGGTTTCCTGGTGCGCCCCTTCGGCGCTCTCGTGTTCGGCCGGATCGGGGACCTGGTAGGACGTAAATATACGTTTCTCGTGACGATCCTGATCATGGGCTTTTCCACCTTCCTCGTCGGTCTGCTGCCTGGTTCGGCTACGATCGGCATCGCAGCACCTGTAATCCTCATCGTGCTGCGCATGCTGCAGGGGCTTGCTCTGGGCGGTGAATATGGCGGCGCGGCCACCTATGTTGCCGAGCACGCACCCGACGACCGCCGCGGCTACTACACCTCCTGGATTCAGACGACTGCGACGCTGGGCCTGTTCCTCTCCCTCATCATAATCCTCGCCATACAAACCGCGCTCGGACCCGATGCCTTCAAGGCGTGGGGCTGGCGGGTGCCCTTCCTTCTGTCGGTCATCCTGCTCGGCATCTCGGTCTGGATCCGGCTGTCGCTCAACGAATCGCCGACCTTCCAGCGCATGAAGGAGGAAGGGAAGGGTTCGAAGGCGCCGCTTACCGAGGCGTTCGGCCAATGGAAGAACGCCAAGATCGCATTGATCGCCCTGCTGGGTCTTACCGCAGGTCAGGCCGTGGTCTGGTATTCGGGGCAGTTCTACGCACTGTTCTTCCTGCAGAACGTCCTGAAGGTCGACGGCGTTTCCGTGAACATCATGATCGCCATCGCGCTGGCGCTCGGCACGCCGTTCTTCGTCCTTTTCGGGTGGCTTTCGGACAAGGTGGGGCGCAAGCTGATCATCATGGCGGGCCTGGCGCTTGCTATCGTGACCTACTTCCCTCTCTTCAAAGCTTTGACCTGGGCCGCTAACCCGGCGCTGGCGACAGCGCAGGAATCGGTCCGGGCGACGGTGACCGCGGCGCCTGGCGACTGCCGGTTCCAGTTCAACCCGACCGGCACGGCGAAGTTCACCACGTCCTGCGACATCGCGACGGCGTTCCTCACCCGCAATTCGGTGCCGTACGATGTGGTAACCACCGCGGCTCCGGGCACGCCGGCCACCGTCGAGATCGCCGGCACGACGGTCGCGTCTTACGACGCGGTCGCAGCCGGCGCCGACGCGGCGGCGAGAGGCACGGAGTTCAACAACGCGGTCTTCGCCGCGCTGCAGTCCAACGGATATCCGCTGGCGCAGAACGACCAGGGCGCCTACACGATGGTGGCCGATCCGAATGCGGTCAATTGGCCGCTGACGATCGCCATCCTGTTCGTGCTCGTTCTCTATGTGACGATGGTCTACGGGCCGATCGCGGCCATCCTGGTCGAGATGTTCCCGACGCGCATCCGGTACACGGGCATGTCGCTGCCTTATCACATCGGAAACGGCTGGTTCGGCGGCTTGCTTCCTGCAACCGTGTTCGCCATGAGCGCGGCCGCCGGCGACATCTACTACGGCCTATGGTACCCGATCGCGATCGCAGCGATGTCGCTCGTCATCGGCACCATCTTCGTGCGCGACACGCTGGGGACCGATCTCCACGCCAAGCAATAGAAGCGATCCTCCGGTAGCGGACGGGCCCGGTAAGCTGCCGGGCCCGTTCTTTTTTCCGGACAATCGTGAGGGTGAGAAGGCCAACAAAAACCCCGGCGGAAGGTCCGCCAGGGTTTTCAGAAACGGGGTAGGGCGCGAGGAACTGGCGCAGCTACTCGGCGTCGGCAGCCTTCTTCTTCGAAGCAGCCTTCTTCTTCGGCGCCTCACTGCCGGCCTCGGCAGCGTTATCGGCGGCCTCAGCTTCGACAGCCTTCTTTTCCTTCTTCGAAGAGGCCTTCTTCGCCGGCTTTTCCTCCGACGTTTCCGGCTCGTCCTCGGCCATCAACTCTTCCTTGGTCACCTTGCGGTCGGTCACCGAAATCTGGCCGAGGAGATGATCGATGACCTTTTCCTCGAACAGGGGGGCGCGCACCGAGGTGAGAGCATTGGGGTTGCTTCGATAGAACTCGAACGCTTCCTGCTGCTGGTTGGCGGGGAAACGGCGGATCGTATCGAAAAGGGCACGTTGCACCTCATCGTCCGAAACGGTCACGCCGGCCTTCTCGCCGATCTCGGCCAGGACAAGTCCGAGCCGAACACGGCGCTCGGCGAGGCGCATATATTCCTGACGCGCATCGTCTTCGGTGGTCTCCTCGTCGGCGAAGGTGCGGCCGGCAGCTTCGAGATCGCGATTGACCTGATTCCAGATGTTGGAGAATTCGGCCTCGACGAGCTTGGACGGGGCCTCGAACTTGTACGCGCTGTCCAGCTGGTCGAGCAGCTGGCGCTTCACCTTCTGGCGCGTCATCGAGCCGAACTGGCTTTCGAGCTGACCCTTGACGATCTCGCGCAGGCGTTCGAGCGATTCCAGGCCCAGCGCCTTGGCGGTGTCGTCGTTGAGCTCCATGGCACCGGGGGCTGCCACCTCTTTCACAGTCACGTCGAAGGTCGCCTCCTTCCCGGCGAGGTGAGGAGCACTGTAATTCTCGGGGAAGGTGACGGTGATCTGCTTGTCGTCGCCCGCCTTCACGCCGACGAGCTGGTCTTCGAACCCGGGGATGAACTCCTTCGAACCGAGTACCAGCGGCTGGTCCGTGCCGGCTCCGCCCTCGAAGGGCACGCCGTCGATCTTGCCGACGTAGTCGATGGTGACGCGATCGCCCTCGGCAGCCTCTCCGTCCTTCGCTTCGTAGCTTCGCGTGGATTCGGCGACGCGACGAACCTGCTCGTCGATCTCGCTCTCCGGCACGTCGTAGACGGGCCGGGCTACCGAGATGTCGGAAAAGGCCTTGAGTTCGATGGCGGGGATGATCTCATAGGCGAGCTGGAACTCGAAATCGGCATTGCCAGCCAGGATCTTTTCGGCTTCCTTCTCATCTTCAGTCATGATGACTTCCGGCTGCATGGCAGCCTTCTCGCCGCGGTCGGCGATGATGTGACGAGTCTGGTTCGACAGGATGTCGTTCACGACCTCGGCCATGAAGGACTTGCCATAAATCTTGCGCAGGTGCTGGAGCGGCACTTTCCCGGGGCGGAAGCCGTTGATGCGGGCCTTGCCCTTGATGTCGTTCAACCGTGCCAGAAGCTTGGCTTCCATGTCTCCGGCCGGCACAGTGACCTTTATTTCACGCTTGAGGCCTGAGTTCAGCGTCTCGGTTACCTGCATCGTCGTACCTTCGTTTCGAGAATCCGCGCATTCTGTACGGCCTTGCCGTTCAGCCTGCCGGTATATTCGTGCCGGGATGGCTAATGATGTGCGGGTGAGCGGGTCGTCCTGCCGGCCGTCACCGGCTCGGATTCCTTGCGCTTTACTCGAGAGGCGGACTGTAAGATCTTGTTTTTGAAAACTCTTACCGGCCCAGCCTACCGCGTGTCATTCTCTCCCGTCACAATTGACACGCCTTTTGTCACACGCCACGCGGTTTTTCAACACTTCTTCGCCCGTTCGAATTGGCCAAAAACGCCCGCCGTCTGCAGGCTAAAGTCATAACGCCGGGACGTTAGCCGGGTGCCATGGCTCGGCCGATCGCGATGCCGGTGTTCTGCGCAGTCACCCAACTGCGAAAAACGTCGCTTGGTGAACACTGATTCCGCTGCTATCTTCTTTGCAACTGAACAAGAAGCGCCTGCAGCGCCCTGATCGGGTAGCGCGGCGCAGAGGACGAATACGTGGACGACCGCGAGATCGGCGCTGGCGCGCCGGAGGCGGGTGTGGCTGCCACCTACCGCGCAACCGACGGCGCGGGAACTGCAACCGGAAGACGCGACACCTTGTCGTTTCGCTCCGGGGATGAAGCCGGCCAGCACCCTCCAGGCAGAGGAAAGAGACGCCGCAAGCGCAAGCGGGGCCGCAAGGTCTTCGCAAAGGAGGCCGGGCAGGCGCCGGACACTGTCAGCGAAGCTCGCCTTCCACCTGTCTCGGTACTGCCCCAGATCGTGATGCAAAGGCCGGCCGCGGCCCCAGGCCGCGGCTCGGGACGCACCGCGGAGGGACCTCGCGCCCACGATCTGCCGGTGTTTGCGGCTCTCGATCTGGGAACCAATAATTGCAGATTGCTGGTGGCCGTGCCTGGCCGGCCCGGTCAGTTCCGTGTCATCGACGCGTTCTCCCGGATCGTTCGGCTCGGGGAAGGTCTGGCTGGGAGCGGGAGACTGTCCGAACCGGCGATGGACCGGGCGGTCGACGCCCTCAGGATATGCGGCGACAAGCTGCGCGCCCGCAAGATCGAAAAAGCGCGGCTGGTGGCGACCGAGGCTTGCCGTTCGGCCGCCAACGGCGAGCACTTCATCGCCAGGGTCGAGGCCGAGACAGGGCTTGAACTGGAAATCATCGACCGGCAGACCGAAGCCCGCCTGGCGGTGTCGGGATGCGGCTCGCTGGTGGAGCGCGAGACCGACGGCGTCGTCCTGTTCGACATCGGCGGCGGTTCGTCGGAGATCGCCCTGATCGACGTGCGGGGCCAGCGCTCGCCCAGGCTCGCCAGTCATATCGTGGCATGGACCTCGCTCCCCGTCGGCGTCGTCACGCTTGCCGAGAAGTTCGGTGGACGCGACGTTACGCGCGAGACCTTCAGCGCCATGGTTTCGCACGTGGCCGGGCTGATCGAGGGCTTCGCCGACCGGACGCGGCTCGATCATCTTCGCGACGGCGGCCGCTTCCATCTGCTCGGCACGTCGGGGACGGTGACCACGCTCGCAGGTGTGCATCTGGACCTCGACCGCTACGACCGCCGCCGCGTCGACGGGCTGTGGATGGACCGGCCGAGCGTCGACGGCATGGTAGAACGCCTGCTCGGCTGGGATTTTCACCAACGTGTGAGCAACGCCTGTATCGGGGCCGACCGGGCGGACCTTGTGCTTGCGGGCTGCGCCATTCTCGAAGCGATACGCGCGCAATGGCCTTCCGAGCGGCTCCGCGTGGCCGATCGGGGCCTCAGGGAGGGCATATTGTCCGAACTGATGGGCGACGCCGGCGTCTGGCGGCGAGGATGGCGAGCGGGAGCTCGGCAATGACGAAGAAGCCCGTGAAGCCGGGCGCCGCCCGTGTCCTGCGCACCAAGATCAAGAAGAAGAGCGGTCTGAAGGAATCGTCGCGGCGCTGGCTCGAGCGCCACATGAACGACCCGTATGTGCAAAGGTCGAAGGCCGAGGGCTATCGCTCCCGCGCGGCTTACAAGCTCATCGAGATGGATGACCGCTATAAGCTGTTGAAGCCAGGAATGAAGGTGATCGACCTTGGTGCCGCGCCCGGAGGCTGGTGCCAGGTGGCGGCTGCCCGAACCAAATCCAGTCCGGACGACCCGCATGTGGTCGGCATCGACTATCTCGGTATGGATGCCGTCCCCGGCGCAACGGTGGTCGAAATGGATTTTCTCGACGATGCCGCGCCGGCAAAGCTTGTGGAGTTGCTCGGCGGCGAGCCCGACATCGTGCTGTCCGACATGGCAGCTCCGACCACCGGCCACAGGCGGACCGATCACATCCGCACGGAGCATCTTTGCGAAGTTGCTGCCGATTTCGCCATATCGGTGCTCCGGCCTGGCGGTCATTTCCTGTCGAAGACGTTTCAAGGCGGCACGGAGCACACGGTACTGGATCTGCTGAAAAAGAACTTCCGTTCGGTCCACCACGTCAAGCCGCCGGCCTCGCGCGGCGAGTCGGTGGAACTGTACCTGCTGGCCAAGGACTTCAAGGGCAGGGGACCCGCGCAGGAGCCCTAGGCTTCCGGTTCAGCCGCGCCGTCGGGCCCGCCCGAGCGGTGGCCGGAGACGGCCGCGCCAGCCTCTCTGGGCAGATGAGCGAACGGCAAGAACGCGACGAAGCTGACCGTCCCGACGATTGCGAAGGCGATCACGAAGGCGAAGTGGCCGATCGGTTCCCCGGTCAGATAGTGCACGCTTTCGAGAATGCCGCCCCCGAACGCTACGCCGATCGCGACCGATATCTGCTGCGAAGCGGCGGCGATGGCCGTCGCCTGACTTGCCTGTCGTTCATCGATCTCGGCGAACACAAGGGCGTTTGCGGATGTGAAGAAAAGCGAGCGCAGGAACCCAGCGCCGGCGAGAACCGCCACGATAACGAGGTGAGGGGTCGCCGCAGTGAAAAATGCATTGGCAATGATGAAGCATCCCGAAAGCGTTGCGGCGCAAACCAGCACCGTCCGGAAACCACCTGTGCGCAGTACGAGCGGTGCGAGGAATTTCATCGCGATGGCGCCGAAAGCGGAGGCGAAGGTGAGCATGCCTGATTGGAATGGCGTCATGCCGAAACCGAGTTGGAACAGCAGCGGCAGAAGGAAAGGCGTTGCGCCGGCGCCTATCCGGTAGATCGTGCCGCCGGTGATCGCGGCGCGAAAGACCGGGTTCCGGAAGAGGCTGAAGTCGAGAATGGGATGCGGCGTCCGGCGTGCATGCAGGAGATAGAGCGCCGCAGAGACGATGCCGCATGCCAGCACGATCACGCCCACGATCGGAGGAAGAGCCGGCAGGCTCACAACGGACAGGCCGAACACGACGCCAGAGGCCGCGATGGCAGAAAGGAAGAAGCCTGGAATGTCGATCGGCTTCGCTCCGGCCGGCTCGACGTCGGGCAGGAAGCGACCGCACAGCCAGATGCCGGCCAATCCAATCGGCACGTTGATCAAGAATATCCAGTGCCAGCTGAAGAAGGTGGTGATGAAGCCGCCGAGCGGGGGACCCACGAGCGGACCGATCAGGCCGGGAATGGTGAGCCAGGCCATGGCCGATACAAGGTCTTTCTTGGCTGTCGACCTCACAAGCACCAGGCGCGCCACCGGCGTCATCATCGCTCCGCCGATACCTTGCACGAAACGCGATACCACGAAGGCGGCGAGCGACCCGGAAAAGGCGCAAGCCACCGATCCCGCTACGAAAACGCCGATGGCGACGCGAAACACCAGCTTCGCGCTGAACTTGTCGGCCACCCAGGCGCTGATCGGAATGAAGATCGCGAGCGACACCAGGTAGGCCGTCAGCGCGAGCTTCAAGGCGATCGGCGAAGTGCCGATATCCGAAGCGATGGCCGGCAGCGACGTGGCGATCACGGTGGAATCCATGTTTTCCATGAACAGAGCCACCGCCAGGATGAGCGGCATGGTGCGGTTCATGACGTCGATGGAGCAAAATGCGCGATGTGGAAACATGTCGGTTCGGCGGTTAGCACGGCAGCGAAGCGCTGTCGTCCCGCCGCTTCGGCCACCGTGCCAATTGTGATGAGATAGTCGGAAGAGCTGCACGGCTCCACAGCCGATTCTGACGCTTTCCTTCCGCCGCGGGAAATGGTACCAGCCGCTGCCAATCCTGAAAGGGAATATTCGAGTCGGCGCGGTCCAGAGGGTCCGCGCTTCTTTCGTATTTACAAGGATAGGCAATGGCGAAGATCATCGAGACGTCCACCGGCATCACAGCGCTGACCTTCGACGATGTTTTGCTCCAGCCCGGCCACTCGGAAGTCATGCCGGGTGAAACCGACGTTCGGACGCGTATCGCTGGGGACATCGACCTCAACCTGCCGATCCTTTCCGCCGCCATGGATACCGTGACCGAAGCGCGCCTTGCCATTGCAATGGCCCAGGCCGGCGGCATCGGCGTGATCCACCGCAACTTCAAGCCGGCCGAGCAGGCCGAACAGGTCCGTCAGGTCAAGAAGTTCGAATCGGGCATGGTGGTCAACCCGGTCACCATCGGGCCGGAAGCGACGCTTGCGGATGCGCGCGCGCTGATGAAGGTACACGGAATCTCGGGCATTCCGGTGGTGGAGAATGGCGGCACCGGCGGCCAGATAACCGGGCGCCTCGTCGGCATTCTTACCAACCGCGACGTGCGGTTCGCCTCCGATCCTGGCCAGAAAGTGTCCGAACTGATGACGAGGGAGAACCTGGTCACGGTAAAGGAAACCGTCGATCCGGAAGAGGCCAAGCGCCTGCTCCACCAGCGCCGCATCGAAAAGCTGCTCGTGGTCGACGCGGCAGGCAACTGCGTCGGCCTCATCACGGTCAAGGACATCGAGAAGTCGCAGCTCAACCCTCATGCCTCCAAGGACGCGCAGGGCCGCTTGCGCGTGGCGGCCGCGACGAGCGTCGGCGATGACGGCTTCGAGCGCGCCGAGCGCCTGATCGATGCAGGCGTCGACCTCCTTGTGGTGGACACCGCGCACGGGCACTCCCAGCGCGTTCTCGACGCGGTTGCGCGCGTCAAGAAGCTGTCGAACTCGGTGCGGATCATGGCCGGCAACGTCGCGACCGCCGACGGCACGCAGGCGCTGATCGATGCCGGCGCGGACGCCGTGAAGGTCGGCATCGGCCCGGGCTCGATCTGCACCACTCGCGTCGTCGCGGGAGTCGGCGTCCCACAGCTTTCCGCCATCATGTCGGCCGTGGAGGCCGCGCAGCGCGCAGGCGTTTCGGTGGTAGCCGACGGCGGGATAAAGTTTTCGGGCGACCTTGCCAAGGCGCTCGCCGCCGGAGCCACCGCCGCGATGGTGGGCTCCCTGCTCGCCGGCACGGACGAAAGCCCGGGAGAGGTCTATCTGTATCAGGGTCGCTCCTTCAAGGCATACCGCGGCATGGGATCCGTCGGCGCCATGGCACGCGGGTCGGCCGACAGGTATTTCCAGGCGGAGGTTCGCGATACGTTGAAGCTCGTGCCCGAAGGCATCGAAGGACAGGTTCCCTACAAGGGACCCGTTTCGGGCGTGCTTCACCAGCTTGCCGGCGGCCTGAAGGCGGCCATGGGCTATGTCGGCGCGCGGGACCTGGCGGACCTGCGCGAACGCGCGACCTTCGTGCGGATCTCCGCTGCCGGGTTGCGCGAAAGCCATCCCCACGACGTGACGATCACGCGCGAGAGCCCCAACTACTCGGGTGGCATGTAGCCGGGGTGCAGAGAGCATGAACCAGACAGCGATTTTCTGGCCCATGCTCGCGCATGTGCTTCTCGTCTATCTCGTTTATGGGTTCCTGGCGCGCCGGCGGTTCGGCGCGGTGCGGGCCGGGCAGGCCAAGCCTGGAGCATACAAGCTTCGGGCCACGGAACCGGAGGTCAGCGCGGCGGTCTCGAACAATCTGATGAATCAGTTCGAGCTGCCGATGCTCTTCCACGTACTCGGCCTGGCGCTCTACCTGACCAACGGGGTCAATTACCTGACACTGGCCCTCATGTGGGTTTTCGTGCTTTCGCGATATGCCCACGCTTGTGTGCACCTGACGTCGAACGCGCTTCAGCTCCGCTACAGAACCTTCTTCGTGGGGGTAGCGGTCCTCGGCCTGTGCTGGATCTGGTTCGCGTTGCACATCGCCGGGCTGGCCTAGGGGCTATCGCCTCAGCCGCCGAGCTCGAAAACGGTGATGCGGCGGCGCTCGAATTTTATCGCGATTTCGCCGCGCACCAGCCTGAGTGCCTGTTCGCCGAAGACGGCTCGCCGCCATCCGTGCAGCGCGGGGACGTCGGCTTCCTCGCCCTCCGCGGCAATCCGGTCGATGTCGTCGCCCGAAGCGAGAACCTTCGCGGCTACGCCCTCCTTGTCCGCCACGAGCCTCAGCAGGACTTTCAGCAATTCCGAGGCCGCGCTCGATCCTTCGGTCTGCTGTGCCGGCCTTGGCACGCGGGGAAGCTTGTCCTTGGGCAGCGCGAGCGCGGCGTTGACGGCGGCGAGAAGCGCGCCGGCGGCAGCGGATCTCTCCCAACCCTTGGGCGTGGTTCTCAGCTTGGCGAGGGCTGCCGCGTCGCGCGGCTGCTGCTGCGAAATCTCGTAGATTGCGTCGTCCTTTAGCACGCGACCGCGGGGCACGTTGCGCTCGCGTGCTTCCCGCTCCCGCCATGTCGACACCGACTGCAGGACCGCGAGTTCCTGCGGCTTGCGCAGCCGCATCTTCAGCCGCTTCCAGGCGTCTTCCGGCTTGGGATCGTAGGTCGAGAGCGAGGTCAGGACCTCCATCTCCTCGTTCAGCCAGTGCGCTCGGCCCTCCCGCTCCAGCTCGACCTTCAGATGGTTGTACACGTCGATCAGATGCGTCACGTCGGCGAGCGCATAGGCGAGCTGCTTTTCGGACAGGGGGCGGTGTCGCCAGTCCGTGAAGCGGGACGACTTGTCGAGCTGCGTGCCCGTCACCTTCTGGACCAGCTGATCGTAGGACACGCTCTCGCCGAATCCGCAGACCATGGCGGCCACCTGCGTATCGAAGACGGGATGGGGGATCAGGCCGCCGAGATGGAAGACGATCTCGATGTCCTGCCGCGCCGCATGGAAGACCTTCAGGACGGACTCGTTCGCCATGAGCGCGAAGAAGGGCGCGAGGTCGATATCCGGAGACAGAGGGTCGATCAGTGCCGTGACGCCGGGCGCCGCCATCTGGATCAGGCAGAGCTCCGGCCAGAAGGTCGTTTCCCTTATGAACTCCGTGTCGACGGTGACGAAGTCCGATTTCGCCAATTCGGCGAGGGCGGCTTCCAGCTCAACCTGCGTCACAATTACATGCATGAAATCTTCGTTCCACCATACTGGTGTTTCCATCACAGCCGGCGAAGCTTTCGTCAAGCTTTGCACCCCTGGGCGCTGCGGTCACTCGTCTGCCGGATCCTTGCTGGGTCCGTTGGTGCGGCGGATCAGCCGTGCAAAAACGGTGGACGTGCGAAGGAGCGCAGTGAAGGGACCGCGACGACTTGCCGGAACGCCTTCCCGCACGCGCATTCTGTAGATGATGATCACGACCAGAACCGCGTAGATCGTGGCGCAGAAGATGAACAGCCATGACGGGCCGAAATTCTGCATGAAGAAGGAGGCGAGCAGCGGACCTCCGACGGCGCCGAAGGAGTAGAACATCATCAAGGCGGCGTTGACGAGGACGAACTCGCCCTTGGCGGCTCGGTCGTTGGCGTGGGCGGCCGACAGCGAATAGAGCGGCATGGCGAAGGAGCCGAATACGAATACCAGGGCGAAGTTTGCCATCGAACTCGTACCCGCGAGGAATACAATCGCCAGCGCCGAGATCATGGCGCAAGCGGTGGTGAGGAGAAGTATGCGGCGCCGGTCCCACAGGTCCGACAGGTGGCCGAGCGGATACTGGATCAGCGCGCCGCCGATGATCCCGATGCTGACGAAGGTCACGACATCCGTCACCGACATCCCGATCTGCTCGGCATAGACCGGAGAGAGCGTCCTGAAGGAACTGTTGGTCAACCCGACTGCCACGCAACCGATCGACCCCAGGGGCGAGATGCGCCAGACGCGCCGCAAATCCAGCTTCACGTCTTCCGGAGGGGTAGGGTTCGATCGATCTCCGAGGGATACCGGGACCAGCGATATGGTTATCATTATCGACATGATCGCGAAGATCGCGAAGCCGTCAGCGCCGAAGACCGGGATGAGGAACTGCGCTCCCGTGACCGCGCCGATATCGATGATCCTGTAGAGCGCCAGAACCCGCGCCCGATCGCGATTCTGGACGCCGGAGTTCATCCACGCCTCCATCACCGTGAACAGGCCTGCGAAGCAGAAGCCGCTGGTGAAGCGCATCGCCGACCAGAAGACCGGGTCGATGACGAGCACCAGAAGAAGCGTGCTGGCGGACGCGATCGCGGCGAGTGCGGAAAAAGAACGCACGTAACCGACCGCGTTCATGATGCGGGTGATGAAGATGCAGCCGAGCAGGAAGCCGCCGAAATAGGCAGTCCCGGTAAAGCCGATGACGGCCGGCGAGAACCCCTCCTGAGCTCCGCGCAGGGCGATCAGCGTGCCCTGCAGCCCGTTGCCGCCGAGCAGGATGCCAGCGGCCATCAGAAGAGGGATCAGCGGACGTATGGAAGACATGGAAATGGAGGAATCCGCCAGCGGGGACCTCTTCTTGGGATAACGGGCGCGCGATTGCCAGTGATAATGGCCAACGGCATTGGGCCAGCCCGGGCTTTGCCTTGACAAATCGGGGACCTCATGCGCTTTTCCGCGCCAAATTTGGGCTGGCAGTACACGCCGGCGCTCGGAATTCCGGAAAGACACATGACGATGCACCGCTACCGCAGCCACAACTGCGCGCAACTCACGAAATCGGACGCAGGCAAGACCGTCAGGCTGTCGGGCTGGGTGCATCGCGTTCGCGACCATGGCGGCCTCCTCTTCATCGACCTGCGCGACCACTACGGCATGACGCAGATCGTGGCGGACCCGGATTCGCCGGCGTTCAAGACGGCGGAAGCGGTTCGCGGCGAATGGGTCATCCGTGTCGACGGCGAGGTCAAGGCGCGGATGCCGGAGGCTGTGAATCCGAACCTGCCGACCGGCGAGATCGAGGTTTTCGCGCGCGAAATCGAGGTTCTATCGGCCGCCAAGGAACTCCCGCTGCCGGTCTTCGGCGAGCCGGACTACCCCGAGGACATCAGGCTCAGATACCGGTTCCTCGATCTGAGGCGCGAAACGCTCCACCGCAACATCGTTCAGCGCACGAAGATCATCGCCGAAATGCGCAGGCGCATGGCCGATGCCGGCTTTACCGAGTTCTCGACGCCGATCCTGACCGCATCCTCGCCCGAAGGTGCGCGCGACTTCCTCGTGCCGAGCCGTCTGCATGCCGGAAAGTTCTACGCGCTGCCGCAGGCGCCGCAGCAGTACAAGCAGCTGATCATGGTGTCGGGTTTCGACCGTTATTTCCAGATCGCGCCCTGCTTCCGCGACGAGGACCCGCGCGCCGACCGCCTGCCGGGCGAATTCTACCAGCTCGACCTCGAGATGAGTTTCGTCGAGCAGGATGACGTGCTGGGTACGATGGAACCGGTGCTGCGCGGGGTTTTCGAGACGTTCGCGGAGGGCAAGCCGGTCACCCAGGAATTTCCGCGAATCCCCTACGACACGGCCATGCGCAAATACGGCTCCGACAAGCCGGACCTGCGCAACCCGATCGAGATGCTGGAGGTTTCGGAGCATTTCAGGGGTTCGGGCTTCAAGGTCTTCGCCAATATCCTGGCCGCCAGCGAGAAAGCCGAGGTGTGGGCTGTCCCAGCCAAGACCGGTGGCTCGCGCGCCTTCTGCGACCGCATGAACAGTTGGGCGCAAGGCGAAGGGCAGCCTGGCCTTGGCTACATTTTCTGGCGCAAGGAAGGGGACAGGCTCGAGGGTGCCGGTCCTATCGCCAAGAACATCGGCGAGGAGCGCACCGAGGCGATCCGTCTCCAGCTCGGGCTTGAAGACGGCGACGCGGCATTCTTCGTCGCGGGCGACCCCAGGAAGTTCGTGTCCTTCGCGGGAGCCGCGCGCACGCGCGCAGGCGAGGAGCTGAACCTCGTCGACCGCGACCGCTTCGCGCTGTGCTGGATCGTGGATTTCCCGTTCTTCGAATGGAACGAGGACGAGAAGAAGATCGACTTCGCCCACAACCCGTTCTCGATGCCGCAAGGCGGCATCGATGCGCTGAACGGCGAGGAGCCGCTGGGCATCAAGGCGTTCCAGTACGACATGGTCTGCAACGGTTTCGAGATAGCTTCCGGCGGCATCCGCAACCATCTTCCCGAGACGATGGTGAAAGCCTTCGAAATGGTTGGCCTGGACCGGGCGACGGTCGAGGAACGCTTCGGCGGACTCTATCGCGCCTTCCAGTACGGCGCCCCCCCGCATGGCGGCATGGCCGCTGGCGTCGACCGCATCGTGATGCTGCTCGTGGGCGCGAAGAACCTGCGCGAGATCACCATGTTCCCGATGAACCAGCAGGCGGTCGACCTCTTGATGAATGCGCCGTCGGAGGCGACGCCGACGCAACTGCGCGAATTGCACCTGCGAACGGTCCCGCCGCAGAAATAGAACGCAGCGCCGGGACCTTGCCCAAGGGGGAGGGCGCAATGGCCTTCCCTGCGGCACTTGCCGCGAATCAGCCTCTCGGCTAACGCCTGCGCATGGGAAAAAGCCTTGTTCCGCCGCCCTCCGACGGTGGCGACCACATCGAACCGGTCGACCTCAAGTCGGCGCTCGAAGAGCGCTACCTCGCCTACGCTCTGTCGACCATCATGCACCGCGCGCTGCCGGACGTCCGCGACGGCCTGAAGCCGGTGCATCGCCGCATCATGCATGCAATGCGTCTCTTGCGCCTCAACCCCGACCAGGGCTTCGCGAAATGCGCCCGTATCGTCGGCGAGGTGATGGGCAAGTTCCACCCGCACGGCGACCAGTCGATCTACGATGCTCTGGTGCGTCTGGCGCAGGATTTCGCGGTCCGCTACCCGCTGGTCGACGGGCAGGGCAATTTCGGCAACATCGACGGCGATAACCCGGCGGCCATGCGCTACACCGAAGCGCGCATGACCGAGGTGGCGACGGCGCTGCTCGAAGGCATCACCGAGGATGCCGTAGATTTCCGCCCCACCTACAACGAGGAGGACGAGGAACCGGTCGTACTGCCCGGCGCCTTCCCGAACATCCTGGCCAATGGCTCGTCCGGCATCGCGGTCGGAATGGCCACGTCCATTCCGCCCCACAATGCCGCGGAGCTCTGCGCCGCCGCGTTGCACCTGATCGATCATCCCGACGCCGACGTGGCGGAACTGATGACGTCTCCGGACCAGTGGGCCGACATTGAACGGCGTCACCAGGAAGAGTTGCGCAAGGACGACAAGGAAGCGGTCAAGCGGGCCGAGGCGATCCGCCTGGAGTGCAAGGTGCGCGGCCCGGACTTTCCGACCGGCGGCACGGTCGTCGATCGCTGGGATTCGATCCTCGAAGCCTATTCCACCGGACGCGGCGGTTTCCGCCTGCGCGCCAAATGGCACCAGGAGGATCAGGGTAGGGGTACCTGGAGCATCGTCGTCACTCAGATTCCCTACCAGGTCCAGAAGTCCAAGCTGATCGAGAAGATCGCCGAACTCCTCCAGGCTCGGAAGCTGCCGCTGCTCGAGGATGTCCGGGACGAAAGCGCCGAGGACATCCGCCTCGTTCTGGTGCCGAAGAGCCGGACGGTCGACCCCGGCCTGATGATGGAATCGATCTTCAAGCTGACCGAGCTGGAGACGCGCTTCCCGCTCAACATGAACGTGCTTTCGCGCGGAAAGGTGCCGAACGTCCTGTCGCTGAAAAGCGTGCTCTCGGAATGGCTGGAACACCGCAAGGAGGTTCTGATCCGCCGGTCCAGGCATCGTCTCGGCGAAATCGAGCGGCGGCTGGAAATCCTCGGCGGGCTGCTGATCGCCTATCTCAACATCGACGAGGTCATCCGCATCATCCGCGAGGAGGACGAACCCAAGCAGGTCATGATGGCCCGCTGGTCGCTGACCGACAATCAGGCGGAAGCAATCCTCAACATGCGGCTGCGCGCCTTGCGCAAGCTGGAGGAGATCGAGATCCGCAAGGAGTTCGATGCCCTCACGAACGAGAAGAAGCAAATCGAGGCGCTGCTTGCATCGGCCGCCAAGCAATGGAAGACGGTCCGTTGGGAGGTTCGCGAGACGCTGAAGAAGTTCGGCCCGTCCACCGAACTCGGCAGACGTCGCACCGACTTCTCCGGCGCGCCCGAACATGACGTGGCCGACATCCAGCACGCGATGATCGAGAAAGAACCCGTCACCGTCGTCGTTTCCGAGAAGGGTTGGCTGCGGGCGCTGAAGGGGCATCTGAGCGACCTTTCGCAACTTGCCTTCAAGGAGGGCGATGGTCTCAAGCTGGCCTTCCCGGCGCAGACGACCGACAAGATTCTCGTCTTCACCACGGGCGGCAAGTTCTACACGCTCGGCGCCGATCGGCTTCCAGGCGGGCGCGGTCACGGCGAGCCGATCCGCATCATGGTCGATATGGAGAACGACCAGGACATCGTGACGGCCTTCGTGCACGATCCGCAACGCCGACTGCTGCTGGTCAGCCATGACGGCAACGGCTTCGTCGTTCCGGAAGCCGAGGTGGTCGCCAACACACGCAAGGGCAAACAGGTCATGAACGTGAAGGCGCCGGACGAGGCGTCGCACTGCGTCTTCCTGTCGGGCGATCACGTCGCGATCGTCGGCGAGAATCGCAAGATGCTCATCTTCCCGCTCTCCGAAATACCGGAGATGACGCGCGGCAAAGGCGTACGCTTGCAGAAATACAAGGACGGCGGCGTTACGGATCTGAAGACTTTCACGGTCGCCGAGGGCCTCTCCTGGCAGGACTCCGCCGACCGCACGTTTACGCGCAGCCAAGGCGAACTGGCCGAATGGATCGGCGCGCGCGCATCCGCCGGCCGGCTCGTGCCGAAGGGTTTTCCCCGCACCGGCAAGTTTAGCTGAGCACACGACCGTATCGGGCGCTGAAAGCGGCGGGGCATGTGATCCGCCGCTTTCTTTTTTCCGTATGACTGACGACCGGACGACGTATGCAGGACGAATGAGCTGCAGTTGTTCGACGCGCCTCCGACCGCGCCTATTGACTGCGAATGATCATTCGCATAAATTGCGATTAATCATTCGAATGAAACGCGAGCGATTGTTCGCTCTCAATGCGTTGGTGCAAACATGAACATGGACGACGCGATGTTCTTCGAGGCTGCCCAGGCAGAGCCTATCGATGTGCCGGGGCAAACCCGCGCCGAACGCCGTGACCAGCAGATCCGCCGCATCCTCGAAGCCGCCAAGAACTGCTTCGTGCGCTCAGGCTTCCAGGGCGCCTCGATGCAGCAGATCTGTGCCGAATGCGGCATGAGCCCAGGGGCGCTTTACCGCTATTTCCCTTCTAAGGAAGCGATCGTAGAGGCCATATGCGCGGCCGATCGCGAAGACGACATGACCTGTTTCGGTCCACTGCGACATGCCCAGTCGGCCGTCGAAGGGCTGGTGGACGCGGCGATGGCCCACATCGTCCACACCCACGAGAGGGGTAGCGCCGCCCTGTTCGCTGAGATGCGCTCCGAATCGAACCGCAACGATTCCGTTCGTTCGACCGTGGAAGGGCACAAGAACGAAGTCGCACAGATGTTCGTGCCGCTCCTCACGGACGCGATTGAACGCGACGAGATCGATCCTCCCGTCGAACTCTCCACTTTGCTCGCGATCATCATGTCGGTGGGCGAGGGCATCGCGATCAACGATCTGCCCGCGCGCGGGGTACCGCTCGACCAGTTGCGCGAGGCTCTTCATGCCATGGTTGTCGGGATGCTGAGGCCGAAGGGCAGGGGTCCAGACGCCGGGTCCTGAACGGCGTTATCGCCACCGGACCATACGACCAAGTGTCACCCTGTAGGGTTCTTGCCATGTTTGCCACCTCCCGTTCGCCCTCCGTCGCACTGCTCGCGTCCGCGTTCGCTATCCTCATCGGCGGAGTGCCTGTGCAGTCGTTCGCGGCTGGGCCTGCCGTGGCTGCGGTAAAGCAAGTCCCGCCTTCCATTCGGGTGGTCGCCGCGGAACGGCGCGAACTGGTCGAGACATTGTCGGTGAACGGCACCATCGTCGCCCGCGAGGAAGCAGCGGTCGGCACCGATCTGAATGGCCTCACGGTCTTGGCGCTGAATGCGGATGAAGGGGATGTGGTCAAGAAGGGCGACGTGCTGGCGGTACTCGACCGCTCCATGCTCGACACCGAACTGGCGCAGATCGAAGCCAGCCGGCTGCAGGCGGAGGCGAATATCGAGCAGATGCGAGCCCAGATCGGCGATGCCGAGGTGGGTGTCAGGCAAGCCCAGGAGCAGTTGGCCCGCGCGGACGCGCTGCAGAAGAAGGGGATCGCCACGGATGCCCAGCGCGACAATGCGGTCAACGCACTCGATAGCGCGCGTGCGAAGCTTGATAGCGCCAAGAAGGCGCTCGCCGCCTCTGAGGCGCAGCTCGGCGTCATCGATGCGCAGAAGCAGAACGTGCTTGTTCAGATCGGAAAAACGGAGCTGCGTGCGCCGGCCGACGGCCTGATCCTGTCTCGCGACGCGACCCTTGGCGGCGTCGTGATGGCCGGCAGCGGCCCGCTGTTCCGCATCGCGATCGATGGAACCTTCGAACTGGCTGCCGACGTGGCGGAGACAGCGTTGCCCCGTCTGCGCACCGACATGCCGGCGCAGGTTGAAATGCCTGGACTGAGCGAGCCCATCCCCGGTTCGATCCGCAGGATATCGCCTGAAGTGGACCAGGCCTCGCGGCTCGGAACCATCCGCATCCGGCTTCAACCGAATGACGCAGCGCGCGTCGGCAATTTCGCCAAGGGCGAAATCGAGCTGGTGCGGCGCGAGGGCGTTACCGTCCCTGTTTCGGCGATCATGTACCGGGAAGACGAGCCGTTTCTCCAATCCGTCGAAGATGGGACGGTGAGGACAAGGCCCGTGACGCTAGGCGCCCGCGACGGCCAGCGGGTCGAGATCGCCTCGGGACTTTCGGAAGGCGAGGAAGTCGTGTCGCGCGCCGGCACCTTCGTCGCGGATGGTGACAAGGTCACGCCGGTCCGCGCTGAGACGACGGGGGCGATCGAGCGATGAACTGGAACATCTCCGCCTGGTCGATCCGCAATCCCATCCCGGCCGTCCTGCTTTTCATCGTGCTGGTGGCGCTGGGCTTGATGGCCTTCGCGAAACTGCCGGTTACACGCTTTCCCAACATCGACATCCCGCTGGTCTCCGTCACGGTCACGGATCCTGGGGTCGCGCCGAGCGAACTCGAAACGCAGATCACGAAACGCGTCGAAGACGCTGTCGCCAACATTTCCGGCGTCAAGAACGTGATGTCGACACTGACGGAGGGTGTCTCCCAGACCACGGTCGAGTTCCGGCTGGAGATCGACACGCAGACCGCCGTGAGCGACGTAAAGGATGCAATCGACCAGATTCGCTCGGACCTGCCGGCCACGGCGGACGACCCGATCGTGTCGCGCATCGACGTCGAGGGCCAGGCAATCCTGACCTATGCGGTTTCCGCGCCGGCTATGACCATCGAGGAGCTGTCATGGTTCGTTGACGACACGATCATCCGCAAGATGCAGGGCCTCAAGGGCGTGGCGCGCGTCGATCGCTACGGCGGCGTCACCCGTGAGATCAAGGTCGAACTCGATCCGGACCGCCTGAACGCTCTCGGCGTCTCGGCCGGCGACCTCAACCGCGCCCTGCGCCTCGCCAATGCCGACATGACCGGCGGCAACGCCAAATTCGGCAGCCGCGAACAGTCGATTCGCACGCTCGGCGGCGCCGCTACGATCGAGGATCTCAGGTCGTTGGAGATCCCGCTGTCGCAGGGTCGTAAGGTCAGGCTTTCGGACATCGCGACCGTGACCGATGCATGGGCGGAGCCGAAATCCTTCGCCCGCGTCAACGGCGGGACGGTGGTGTCCTTCGCCATCTTCCGCGGCAAGGGGGAAAGCGATGTCGAGGTAAACGACCGCGTCGCCGTGGCGGTCGCCGACCTGCAGGCTGCCTATCCGGACGTCACGGTCACCAAGGTCGACGATTCGGTGAGTTACACCGTCGGCAATTACGATTCGGCCATGGAGACGCTGATGGAGGGTGCGATCCTTTCCATCGTCGTCGTGTTCCTGTTCCTGCGCGACTGGCGCGCCACTCTAGTGTCGGCAACGGCGCTGCCCCTCTCGATCATCCCCACCTTCTGGGCGCTGTCCATGATGGGCTTCTCCCTCAACCTCGTGAGCCTCCTGGGCATCACGCTCGTCGTGGGCATTCTGGTGGACGACGCGATCGTCGAGATCGAGAACATCGTGCGCCACATCAAGCTCGGGAAATCGCCCTATCGCGCGTCGCTGGAGGCGGCAGACGAGATCGGGCTGGCCGTCATCGCGATCTCGGCGACGATCATGGCGGTGTTCGCCCCGGTTTCGTTCATGGGCGGCGTCGCCGGGCAATATTTCAAGCAGTTTGGCCTCACCGTCGCGGTCGCGGTGTTCTTCTCGCTGCTCGTCGCCCGGCTGATCACGCCGATGATGGCGGCCTACTTCCTGCGCGACCATGCCCATGAGGAGCCGAAGCCGGGCCTTATCATGCGCGGATATGAGCGGCTGCTGCGCGGCACGCTGCGTTTCCGCTGGCTTACGCTCGCCGCTGGCATCGCGTTCTTTGCCGCCTCGCTCTATGGCATGGGTTTCCTGCCGTCGGGCTTTATTCCGCGCGAGGACGCCAGTCGCGTGGTCGTATCGCTGGAACTGCCTCCCGGAAGCCGGCTGGAAGACACCCGCGTAGCAACCGACGAGGTCACGAACCTGCTGCTGGAGGTTTCGGAGGTCGAGAACGTCTATGTGATCGGTGGTGCCAACCCCACCGGCACGATGGAGACGCGCCGCGCCACGGTGATCGCCGATCTCAAGCACAAGTCCGAGCGCGAGGCTACGCAGCAGCAGGTCGAAGGGGTGCTGCTCCGTAAGATGGAGACGATCCCTGATCTGCGTGCCTATTTCGTCAACGACCGTGGCGAACGCGAACTTGCCTTCGGCGTAATGGGCACGGATGGCGATCTGCTCGACCAACAGGCGCGCAAAATCCAGAGCGAGATGGCCGCAACCGGCATGTTTCGCGGCATCAGCTCGAACGCCGCGCTGGACAGGCCGGAGGTCGTCGTCGAACCGGATCTGGACAGGCTCGCCGAACTGGGAATTTCCACGGCAACCCTTGCGGAGACGTTGCGCGTCGCCACGATGGGCGACATCGACGAGAATCTGGCGAAGTTCACGGTTGGGGACCGTCAGATCCCCATTCGCGTACAGCTGTCGGAGGCCGCGCGCGACGACATCGATGTGGTCAGCCAGTTGCCGGTGACGACGCCGTCCGGCGTCACCGTACCGCTGTCCTCGGTCGCAAGGATCGACTATGGGCAGGGGCCGTCCTCGATCCAGCGCTTTAACCGCGAGCGGCGGGTCGTGATCGGCGCCGACATGGCGCCGGACGCGCAGCTCGGCGAGGGGCTCGCGGCCGTCTGGCAACTGCCGGCCGTCAAGGACATGCCCGTCGGCACGCGGGTCCAGGAGACCGGCGACGCCGAAGTGATGGGTGAGGTGTTCGCCGGCTTCGCGACCGCCATGTCGACTGGGCTGATGCTGGTTTTGGTCGTGCTGATCCTCCTGTTCGGTTCGGTCTTCCATTCCTTCACCATCCTGGGATCGCTGCCTCTGGCGATCGGCGGCGTGGCCGCGGCGCTGTTTCTTACCAACTCGGCGGTGTCGATGCCGGTCGTGATCGGCATCCTCATGCTGATGGGCATCGTTACGAAGAATGCCATCATGCTGGTCGATTTCGCGATCGAGGAGGTCAAGGCAGGCGTTCCCCGCGCCGAGGCGATCCTGGACGCCGGCAGGAAGCGCGCGAGGCCGATCGTGATGACGACCATCGCGATGTCGGCCGGCATGGTGCCAGCAGCACTGGCGCTCGGCGATGGCGGCGAGTTCCGGGCACCGATGGCGATCGCGGTGATAGGCGGCCTGCTCGTGTCGACCCTGCTCTCGCTGGTCTTCGTCCCGTCGTTCTACACGATCATGGACGACGCTTCGATAGCCACCGCCAGGGCGTGGCGTTGGCTGGTCCGGCCCAACCGGGCGGACGAGCCTGAGGCCCTTGGCGCTCATGAGCTACACGTTCTGGCAGAACGGCCGAGAGACCTGCCTATAGCCGCTGAGTGAAAGGGGCCGGACGTCCGCAAAGCCCGTCCGGCGCTCAAAAAAGTCTCAGGCCACGCGGCGTTCGTGCCGCCCTTCACCGATCTCCTCGACGAGCTTGGCGCAGAAGGCGTCGAGATCCCCGGGGTTGCGGCTGGTGACGATGCCCTGGTCGGTGACGACCTCGGAGTCCTCCCACTTGCCGCCGGCATTGATGACGTCCGTTTTGATCGATTTGTAGGACGTGATCCGAAGTCCGTCGACCATGTCCGCCTCGACCAGGAGCCAAGGTCCATGACAGATCGCGCCAATCGGCTTTTTCGCGTCGCCAAAGGCTTTCACGAAGTCGACGGCCTTGGGCTCGGCGCGCAGGATGTCGGGATTGATCTGGCCGCCTGGCAGAACAAGGGCGTCGTAGTCGCCGGCGCTGGCGTCGTCGAGGGTTCGGTCGACCGGCACGGTCGTGCCCCAGTCCTTCTCCTGCCAGCCCTTGATTTCGCCGCTCTCGGGTGAGACGACCTCGACCGTTGCGCCTGCGTCGCGCAGTTTCTTCAGCGGCACCTCGAGCTCCGACTGCTCGAAACCGTTGGTGGCTAGAATGGCGACACGCTTTCCGGAAATGCTCATTGTTGTGCTCCTTCTGTTCGGGTGAGCGGGACAGAACGGGCGTGCGGCGTGAGTGTTCCGGTTGTTGCCGACTATCGTGCTTGCGAGAAGTCGGCGGGCACGTCGGCGGAAGCGGCCGGCCTTGCCTCTATTGCGTCCACCCGCGCTGTAGCCGGCCCGGTCTTCAACAGTTCAAGCATCGCGCTGACTGCGTCCTCTTCGCCCGAGATCAACGCCGCGACGGTGCCGTCCCGCTCATTGCTTACCCAGCCGCGCAACGCGAGTTCGGTCGCTCGACGCACGGTCCAGTCGCGAAAGCCGACTCCCTGGACGCGGCCCTTGATCGTGACGAAAACAGTTTTGTCGGGCATGACCTAACCAAAGAGAGCGATGAGAAACAAATGCCGGCTTAGCGGCCGATGATTCGAGAGGTTCTGATCGACCGTGTGTTGTCAGGCGACCATCTGGCTGGGGAACCTGGATTCGAACCAGGACTAACGGAGTCAGAGTCCGTGGGTCTACCGTTAACCTATTCCCCAAAGCCGGGTCCGTCGCGTGGTAGAGGGCCAAGTTCGGCTGCGCGATCGGAACGGGTGCCTTGTAGCCGCCTCCCTGAAATAGTCAAGCGTGAGTTCAGGAACGGACGACGTATTGGATTTGCGGCAGTTACCCGCTTGGTGCGATCGAACTGGAACGGCCAGGTCGTCGGGATGCTCTAGTCGGGAAATCTTTTCTTGAAAGGCGCTTCAGCGGTTCCTAGAACCGGAACGGCTATGCCGCTCAAGCAGGGAACGTCAGATGGATCTCTCGGTGATCGATACGATTGGCAATACGCCTTTGATACGGCTGAGGCGGGCCTCCGAAGAGACGGGCTGCACCATCCTCGGCAAGGCCGAGTTCATGAACCCGGGCCAGTCGGTGAAGGACCGCGCGGGGCTGTTCATCATTCGCGATGCCGAGGCCAGGGGACTGCTGCGGCCGGGCGGGGTGATCGTGGAGGGGACCGCAGGAAACACCGGCATAGGGCTGACGGTGGTCGCAAAGGCGCTCGGCTATCGGACGGTGATCGTCATCCCCGACACCCAGAGCCAGGAGAAGAAGGATGCTTTGCGGGTGCTCGGCGCCGAGCTGATCGAGGTTCCGGCCGTCCCCTATAAGAACCCGAACAATTACGTGAAGCTCTCGGGAAGGCTGGCTGAACAGCTCGCGGCGAGCGAGCCGAACGGCGCCATCTGGGCCAACCAGTTCGACAATTTGGCGAACCGCGATGGCCATGTCCGCACCACTGCCCAGGAGATCTGGCGGCAGACTGGCGGCAAGGTGGACGGCTTCGTTTCCGCCGTCGGCACTGGCGGAACCCTTGCGGGCGTCGCGGCCGGCCTGAAGGAGAAGAATCCAGCGGTCAAGATCGCGCTGGCCGATCCCCTCGGCGCCGCGCTGTACAGCTTCTATACCGAAGGCGTGCTCAAGTCCGAGGGCTCGTCCATTACCGAAGGGATCGGGCAGGGCCGCATCACTGCCAACCTCGAAGGCTTCGCGCCGGATTTCTCGTACCAGATCCCCGATGAGGAGGCGCTCCCTATCGTCTTCGATCTGGTCCAGGAAGAGGGCATGTGTCTCGGCGGTTCGTCCGGCATCAACATCGCCGGCGCAATCAGGCTGGCAAAGGATCTCGGCCCGGGCCACACGATCGTCACCGTGCTCTGCGACTACGGCACGCGCTACCAGTCGAAGCTGTTCAATCCAGAATTCCTGCGCGCCAAGAACCTGCCCGCGCCGTCCTGGATGGAAACGAAGTCCGCCATTTCGGTGCCGTACGAATAGCTGGTGCACATCGGGCCGGCACCGTCTCCATATCCGGACCGGGGGATTTCAGTTTCGCAGACGGCGCGCTATGGAATGCGACGCAAGCGGCGAAGAGGTAGACATGGCCGAGACCGGCGCCTTCACGATCGATCCGGAATGGCTGCAGAGCCGTCTGGGGACTCCCGGTCTGTCGATCGTCGACGCATCCTGGTACCTGCCGGCGCAAGGCCGCGACGCACGCGCCGAATATGAGGCTGCTCACATCCCCGGCGCCATCTTCTTCGACCAGGATGCCGTGGTCGACCCTCAATCGGATCTGCCCCATTCCTTGCCGGATCCGGCCACCTTTGCCCGCCATGCAGGGTCGATGGGCATTTCCGCCGACGACACGATCGTCGTCTATGACGGCCCCGGCATGTTCTCGGCGCCGCGGGTCTGGTGGATGTTCCGCGTGATGGGCGTCTTCCAGGTCTACGTCCTCGACGGGGGCTTCGACGGGTGGAAGGCCGACGGCAGGCCGACGACGTCTGAGAAGACGAGGATCGCGCCGAACTTCTTCCACGTCGATTTCGATGCGTCGCGTGTCGCCTCGCTCGACGACGTGAAGACAGTGGTGGAGCGTGGCGACAGCCAGATCGCCGACGCACGTCCGGCAGGTCGCTTCGCAGGCGACGACCCCGAACCGCGCGCCGGCGTTCGTGGCGGGCACATGCCCGGGGCAAAGAACCTGCCCGCATCCTCGTTGTCGAGGAACGGAAGGTTGTTGCCGCCTGACGAGTTGAAAGTGAAGTTTGCGGAAGCCGGGATCGATCTCTCGAAGCCGGTGGTGACGTCCTGCGGCTCTGGCATCACGGCAGCAGTGATCACGCTGGCGCTGGAAACGCTCGGCCATTCCGCGAACCGTCTCTACGACGGCTCATGGACGGAGTGGGGGAGCCGGTCGGACACACCGGTGGTGAAAGGAAAGTGATGCCCGGCAGCGACCACGTGGCCAACGCCGATGAGCCGGCCCAGCCGATCGCGGTGACCGTGACCTTCCTCGAGATGAAGAGACCGCCGGCGCACTATCCTCACCCTCCGGCCAATCTGAACATCGCACTTATGAAGACGCGCGACATGCCGCTTCACTTCTACCGCTATCTGACTGATCGCGTCGGCCGCAAATGGCATTGGGTGAATGTCCTGCGCCTGGGCGACGAGGAACTGGCCGCAAAGATCCGTCGTCCTGGGCGCGACATCAGGGTGCTGTACCTCGACGGTGCGCCGGCCGGCTTCTTCGACATCAACCCCTACCGGCCGGACGAGACCGAGATAGCCTATTTCGGCATGATGGATCATGCGACCGGGAGAGGGCTGGGCCGCTGGTTCCTAGGCGCGGCGATCGAGGCGGCCTGGGCGACAGGCCCAGACCAGATCGTCGTGCAAACCTGCACGCTCGATCATCCCGCGGCGCTGCCTCTATACCAGAAGATGGGCTTTTCCCCGGTGGGACAGAGACGGGAAGAGGTGGTTCCTCTGCCATTCCTCGAACGCTCAGCCAGCGTCATGCGCCCTTGAAGCAGGCCCTCCGGTCGCTTCAGTTCCGAGGACAACAATGCATGAAATCAACAAGCTACCCGACGTCGCCTGGATCTGATCAGACGATCCACATCGTCGGCTTTGAGAACGCGGAAGTTCGATCGCGTCCGGTTTTCGCCGCATTTGCTGCTACAAGAAGCGCGGTCGCAGAGCGCCATGACGGCATTTGAGACTGATATCGAGAGGGGATACCCAATGGCTAAACGACTGATCGCCGTCCTGGCGAGCGCGGCGCTTCTCGGCGCCTGCACCACCGATCCTTATACGGGAGAGCAGAAGGTCTCGAACACGGCGGGCGGCGCCGCCATCGGCGCGGGACTTGGCGCGCTCGCCGGCATGGCGGTAGGCGGCTCGAAGAACGCGCAGCGTAATGCCGTCCTGATCGGCGCGGGACTGGGAGCCCTGACGGGCGGCGCGATCGGCGCGCATATGGACAGGAACGAGGCTGAACTGCGGGCTCAGCTTCAGGGGACGGGCGTGAGCGTGACGCGCACCGGCGATCAGATCATCCTGAACATGCCGTCCGACATAACCTTCAACGTCGACCAGGATGCCGTGAAGTCGAGCTTCTACCCGGTCCTGAATTCTGTGGCGATCGTCCTGAACCGGTACCAGCAGACCGTCGTCGACGTGTACGGCCATACGGATAGCACCGGCAGCGAACAGTACAATCTCGACCTGTCACAGCGTCGCGCGATGTCGGTCGCCAACTACCTGTCGGCGCAGGGCGTGGATTCGCGCCGGCTGGCCGTGACCGGCTTCGGAAAATCGCGGCCGATCGCGTCGAACGCCACCGCCGAGGGCAGGGCGCAGAATCGCCGTGTCGAGATACAGCTGTCGCCGCTGACGTGAAATCGCGGATCATGACGAGGCAGGAGGCGGTCTAGGCCGCCTGCCTCCATCGTGCGAGACAGCGAAAGCCGGCCGACGTATCAGACTTTGGGGGCGATCAGCATGAAGGCGGGGACGTCGTCGTTGCCGAAGCCGACCGTGCCGTCGCGGATGTCGTCCTCGTCGCGGTGATTGCGGCGCCTAGCGTCGCGCTGCGTACGCTCGGCTCGGCCCGCACGACCGGCATTGTCCGACTTGATCGCTTCCTTGCGGTCGCGGCGCTCGTCGGACGCTTCGGCTGCGGGAGCGGCTTGCTCCTGCGGCACAGGCTTGTCGGCTTCCGCGACCTCCTGCCTGCCGCGGCGACGATCGCCCTTGCGCTCGCTTTCCTCCTTGCGGCCACGGCGCGGCGCGCCACGACCGCGTCTCGGGGCCTCGTCATCCTCGCCCGGAGGCGGCAGCGTCGTCAGATCTCCGTCGCGCCATTCGATCTGCTGGCCGGTGAGTTTCTCGATCGCGTCGAGATACTTGGTGTCGGAACGGGTCACGATCGTGAAGGACTTGCCCAGCCGCCCCGCGCGTCCGGTGCGGCCGATGCGGTGGACATAGTCCTCGGCGTGGATCGGAACGTCGAAATTGAAGACATGGCTGACGTCCGGGATGTCCAGGCCCCTGGCAGCGACATCGGATGCCACGAGGAGCTTCAGCCGACCGGCGCGAAAATTGTCCAGCATCGCCATTCGCGCGCGCTGATCCATGTCGCCGTGCAAGGCGCCAGCCTCGAAATCGTGCTTGACCAGCGACTTGAAGAGGTCTGAGACCTCTACCTTGCGATTGCAGAAGATGATCGCGTTCTTGAGGCTTTCGCCTTCCTCGCGGATCAGGTTGCGAAGTGTCTCGCGCTTGTCCCAAGGCTTTGCGCCCGACTTGACCAGCCGCTGCGTGATGCTGCTGTTGGTGCTGGCTGCCTTGGCGACCTCGACGCGCACCGGCGCGTGGAGAAACTGCTCCGTGAGCTTCGTTATCTCCGGCGGCATGGTCGCCGAAAAGAACAGCGTCTGTCGCGTGAAGGGCAGCAGCTTGCAGATGCGTTCGATGTCGGGAATGAAACCCATGTCGAGCATGCGGTCGGCTTCGTCGATCACGAGGATGTCGACGCCGGTCAGAAGCAGTTTGCCGCGTTCGAAGTGGTCGAGCAGACGCCCCGGCGTGGCGATCAAGACGTCGGCGCCGCGCTCCAGCTTCTTTTCCTGCTCGTCGAAGGAGACGCCGCCGATGAGAAGCGCAATGTTGAGCCGGTGGTTCTTGCCGTACTTGATGAAGTTTTCCTCAACCTGGGCGGCGAGTTCGCGCGTAGGCTCGAGGATCAGTGTCCGGGGCATGCGCGCGCGGGCGCGGCCCTTTTCCAGGCGCGTGATCATCGGCAGGACGAAGGCGGCGGTCTTGCCTGTCCCGGTCTGTGCGATGCCGAGGACATCCTTGCCCTGCAGGGCATGCGGTATCGAGCCCGCCTGGATGGGTGTCGGCTGGGTGTACCCGGCGTCGGTGACGGCGGAAAGGACCTTCGGCGATAGCCCGAGGTCTGCGAATGTCAACGCTTCTTGAGCGGTCGTGGTGTCTAGTGACAATTGCCTGGCTGCTTTTGGCTGGTTCTGCGCTGCCCCCCAAGCGAGCAGCGGCAAGCGCCGTGCGCCTGCATGTTGTGCATTGCGATATGCGCAACCCCGCGGAATGTCAACTTAAATGCCGGTAATGTTGGACTTGCGGGACTTTTGCCGCGCGGCCGGCCCAACAACTCCATCAATAACGAAATTGCTCGGTCAGGATGCGCTCGTTCCAGGAGTAACCGGGATCGAACAGGAGCGTCGCCGTTTTGGATTGAGACTCGCACACGGTGACGGAAAGGACCGACTTGACTTCGACGTGATCCGCGGCAGCGTTCACTGGGCGTTTGCCGGCGTCGAGAATGTCGAAACGAACCGCGACCTTGTTCGAGATGAGCGCGCCGCGCCAGCGGCGGGGCCTGAATGGACTGACCGGGGTCAGTGCGAGCAAAGGAGCGTCCAGCGGCAGGATCGGACCATGGGCGGAGAGGTTATAGGCCGTCGACCCGGCGGGCGTGGCAACCATGACTCCATCGCAATTCAGTTCGTCAAGCCGCACCTTGCCATCGATCGAGATCCTGATCTTGGCGGTCTGATAGGATTGACGCCACAGCGAAACCTCGTTGAAGGCGAGTGCGGTCTGTTTTTCTCCCGCCTCGTTTTCGGTCTCCATCTCCAGCGGGCGGATCCTCTCGGGTTTGGCGACGGCGATGCGCTCCACCAGCCCGTCCTCCCGGTATTCGTTCATCAGGAACCCGATGGTGCCGCGGTTCATGCCGTAGACATGCTTGCCCGTGCTCATCGTTTCGCGCAGCGTCTGCAGGAGGAAACCATCTCCGCCCAGCGCGACCACGACGTCCGCTTCCGCGACGGGAGTCTGCCCGTAGCGCGCGACGAGGAGGGCGACGGCGGTCCGGGCGTCGTCCGCCTCGGACGAAACGAAGGCCAGCCTGTTGGGCGACTTGGTCATGCGGTCCCAGCTCTCGTTGATGGCTGCGACCGCTAGCACGCGAAGTGGTCAGTGCAAAGCGGCGGATGTCTCGTGAGGCGCGGCTTCAAGGTGCGCGGCGAAGCCGCCCCTACTGCTTCACACGACAGTTTTCCGTCGCACCGTTGTGGGTGAAGGTCGCGCCTTCGCCTTTGATCCAGAACTCGGTTCCCCCTTCGGCATAGCGGCCGCCGTCGGCGGAAAGCGCCTGCGGAAGAACGATCTTGGGACCATTCATCAGAGCGAGGACGACCTGGCCGGGGGAAGCGCCAGGCTCGGAGAAGTCGGCTTGCAGCATGGTACCGCCCGAGCATTCGTAACTGGCCTCGATCGCAAGCGCAGGCGCCGACGCTGCGACGAGGAGAGTGACGGACAATGGCGCGAGGAGTGCACCTGCTGCTTGCATTCCAGCCTCCCGCTCGTCCAAGCCTGCCACCTCGCGACATCCACTATTCCCACGCAGGCGGGCCTTGGCAAGCGCTCCCCATGAGCTACCAGCCGCTTCGAGGATATTTGAGGCGCCGGCGGGCACGCGGTTTCGGATCTACTGGCAGACCATGCGCACCCGGCCGCCCTCGGTCCGATCCTCGCAGGAAAGATTGCCCGTGGTCGATCGGACGACCGGCGGACGAGATTTTTTTCGTCTGGGTGGAGAAGCGGTCGCCGGCTGCGGGGCCGGCGGAAAATTCGCCATGCTTGCTGAAGGCTCCGGCGTCTCCCGCCGCAACCAGGACGGGACCATCGGCTCCATCCGCGGCAGATCGAACTTCGGGAGGTCGATCGGACTATCGGCGACAATCGTGCCATCGGACGTCCGTGAACAGCCGGCTATCCCCGACGCCAGACAACCGACGACCACCATCGTCCCGAAGACACGCATCGACACACCCCTATTTCCCGCCGGTGCCGCAACCATCTGGAAACCTTGAGGCAAAAGCATGAAGATATGGTGCCCCCGGACGGGATTGAACCGCCGACCTTCGGTTTACAAAACCGCTGCTCTACCGCTGAGCTACAAGGGCGCGCCCGCCCGTTAGCATATCTGGTCCGGCTGTGAAATGAAAAGTGGCGGCCGGAAGCAGAGGCAAAAACGCAGGCGCACTATCGTTCGAAAACTAGCCACCGACTCACTACATTCCGGTTGCCGATAGAACTGCGGGGATGTCGATGTTGAGAATCGTCTTGATTGCGCTGGCCGTGCTGATCGTGTGGGTCGTCGCGGTCAAGATCGTCAAGGACATCAAAGCTGCTCGCGTCGACTGGAAAGGTTGGGCCTTCGTGATCGGCTTCATCGTACTGGCATTCTACCTGAGGCATGCCACCGGCATCGCCGACTTCTGACGGCATGCACGCGATTCGACCGCTCTGGGTTCAGAGCAGGCGCAGGCCCTTCATGCTGGCGAACCCGTTCTTTCCGATGATGATGTGATCGTGCACGGTGATCCCCAACTGCCGGCCGCTTTCCACGATCGTCTTGGTCATCTCGATGTCCGCACGAGAAGGGGTCGGGTCGCCTGAGGGGTGGTTGTGGACGAGGATGATGGCCGTGGACGACAATTCCAGGGCGCGGCGGATCACCTCTCGCGGATAGACCGGCGTGTGATCGACGGTTCCCGTCTGCTGGACCTCGTCGGCGATCAGCGCATTCTTCTTGTCGAGAAACAGGATACGGAACTGTTCCCGCTCTTCGAAAGCCATTGCCGCCCGGCAATATTCGAGGACGCGTTCCCAGGAGGAGAGAACTTCGCGGCCCTTGATCTGGTCGCGCGCCATGCGCTTTGCGACTGCGGCGATCACCTTCAGGTCCAGAGCGACGGCGGCGCCGATGCCCTTAGTTTCCTGGAGCCTGGCGGAGGATGCCCCGAGAATCTCTGCCAGCGACCCGAAACGTTCGAGGAGCGCTTTCGCAATGGGCTTGGTATCCGAACGAGGAACCAGCCTGAACAGGAGCAACTCGAGCAGCTCGTAGTCCGCGAGGGCGTCTTCGGACCGGGCGTTTGCGAAGCGTTCCCGCAGGCGCTCTCGGTGGCCGAGGTAGTGCGGCTTTTCGGTCGCGGGCCTGGCGATAGGCGAAAGGCCTCGTTCGGCGAAGAACCCGCGCTCGTCCTCTTCCCCCTGGCCAGCCATGCCCACCGCCCGATCTACCGGACGAAAGAATTGTCCGCCGCCGGATACTACGAGGGGAGGCCGGGCCGGTCGAGCCCCCTGGCAGAGAGCGTGAATATTTCGCATCCGTCGGAGGTCACGCCAACGGTGTGCTCGTACTGCGCGGACAGGGAGCGGTCCCGCGTCACCGCGGTCCACCCGTCGGACAGGACCTTCACATGGGGCCGGCCGAGATTGATCATCGGCTCGATCGTGAAGATCATGCCTTCCCGCATCTCCACGCCCTCGCCCGCACTGCCGTAATGCAGGATATTGGGTGCGTCGTGAAAGAGCTGGCCGACGCCATGGCCGCAGAAGTCGCGCACCACCGAGCATCGCTCGGCTTCCGCGTGGGATTGGATCGCCGCACCGATCGCGCCCGTCCGCGCCCCTGGCTTCACCGCGGCAACCCCGCGCATCAGGCATTCATGCGTGACCTCCAGAAGACGTTCGGCCGCCCGCTTGATCTGTCCGACCGGGTACATCCGACTGGAATCGCCGTGCCACCCGTCAAGGATGTAGGTGACGTCTATGTTGACGATGTCTCCCTCGCGGAGCGGCTTGTCGTCCGGTATGCCGTGGCAGACGACATGATTGATCGATGTGCAGGACGACTTGGTATAGCCCCGATAGTTCAGCGTGGCAGGCATCGCTCCATGGTCCATGCCGAAAGTGAACACGAACCGATCGATGCTCTCCGTCGTGACGCCCGGCTTCACCATATCCGACAGTTCATCGAGGCAGGCTGAAGTCAGGGCACATGCCTTCCGCATGCCCTCGAAGGCATCGGCCCCGTAGAGCCGGATCTGGCCGGTGTTGCGCAGTGGCGCCGTTGCGGCGTCGAGATAAGTGACCATGAGGACGCCCCGGGAACGACAATGTCCTGGCTGAGCGGGATTGCTGATGACTGATTTGGCACCGTATGGCGCAAGGTTCAACCCCGAGAGGCGATCTGCGGCGGGACGAAGCCGCTAGCTGCCCGGTTTGCCGTTCTCGCTTGGCGCCAGAATCCCGGCTTCCGATGCCGCATCGATGAGAGCCTGCTTGGCGTCCATCGTAGATCGATGGCCATCAAGCACCTTGAGGCAAGTTTCGAGCGCATCGCGGTGGCGCGGCCCACGCTCCGTCGGCCAATCGGCCATGAGAAACTCCGATGCCTCTCGCGCGCCAGCGATCGGCAGCAGGCCGCGGTCGGCCCCAAGATCAAGAACGACCGCTTCATCAAATGGCTTCTCGTCGGGCATGCGCTTTCAACGCGCCGCCTTTCCAGCGGTTGCAGCACGGTCGTCTCGGAGCTATCCCGAAGCGTCAGGTGGAGGGTCCCGAGTTGCAAGACAGGATTCGAATCAGGTCGGTAGAGCTCCTGTCGGAGAACTGGGGCAAGCTCAAGCGGACGACGTTCGACTACCGGCGCGGCGACGGGACCTGGGAAACTCAGGTGCGGGAGACTTACGATCGCGGTGACGGCGCCGTGATCCTGCCTTTCGATCCTTCCCGTGGGACGGTGCTCTTGGTCAGGCAGTTCCGCTTTCCGGCCTTCGTTTCTGGTCACCCCGAACCGCTGGTCGAAGCCTGCGCCGGCCTGCTGGATCGCGACAGTCCGGAAACCGCCATCCGGCGGGAGGCCGAGGAGGAACTGGGCTACCGTTTGCGCGACGTCAAGCAGGTCTACAGTCCCTTCATGAGCCCGGGCAGCGTCACGGAGCGTCTGGCGTTCTTCGTCGCCGAATACGGGCCGGACGATCGGATTTCGGACGGCGGCGGCGCGGTGGACGAGGGGGAGGACATCGAAGTTCTGGAAGTGAGCCTGGACGAGGCCATGGCCATGGCCCACGACGGTCGAATCGTGGATGCGAAGACCATCATGCTGGTCCAGCACCTCAAACTGGAGCGGGATACGCACGGGTGAAATGCGGTTCGTCGCATCGCTGATCCTCGAGGAAGAGCGATGCTCCTGCTGCCGGCTGTTCTAGCGGCGGCTCAACGGATGTTGGAAAGTTCCGGGAACGACGAAATCCCGATCGGCTTGCACTGTCCGGATTCTTGAAGACGGGGAGGGCAGGGCCTGCCCTGCTGGCTTGCGCTCGGCGGCCCGCTTTGGCATGCGGCAAGCAATGTCAGGGCCAGCATCGTCCAGACGGGCAGTCTCGGCATCGCTACACCTCCTCAGATGGCCGGCAGGCAGCCAGGCCTTTCGAATCCGCAACTATTCCTTACTAGCCAGAAATCGACGCGCCGCATACATCGCCACGGCCGCGGCGTTCGACACATTTAGCGAGTGTATCGCGCCGGGCACGTCGAGGCGCGCGAGAGCAGACACCGTGTCGCGCGTCTTGTGACGCAATCCTTTTCCTTCGGCACCGAGAACCAGCGCGATCTTGCTGGCTGAGAAAGTGGCTTCCATCTCGGCGGGCCCCTCGGAATCGAGGCCGATCGTCTGGAAACCCGCCACGTGCAGCTTGTCGATCGCGTCGGCGAGATTCCTCACCTCGATCAGGTCTATATGTTCGAGCGCCCCCGAGGCGGATTTCGCCAGGACGCCGGATTCTGTCGGGCTGTGGCGCGCGGTGGTGAGCAGCGCACCGGCACCGAACGCCACCGACGTGCGTATGATCGCGCCGACATTGTGTGGATCCGTCACCTGGTCGAGCACGATCAGGAGGTCTGTATCGCCCATCGCGTCCAGCGATTTCGGGGTGAGCGGCCGGGCCTCGATGACGACCCCCTGATGGACCGCATCGCTTCCTGTGACCCGGTCGATCTCCTTCGGCTCGACGAGCGCGGCGTCGAAGGGTAGGGCGGAGAGATCGTGCAGACCGAGACGTTCGGCGGCGTTGCGGGTGACGAGCATGCGCGTGATCTTGCGGCGCGGATTGTCGAGCGCGGCGCGGACCGTGTGGAGCCCGTAGAGCCGTACTAGGCCGTCCGGCGCGGCCGCCCCGGACGCGACGGCGGGACGCTGGCGAAATCCATGGCTTCCGCCCGACTTCTGGTCGCGATGCGCACGCCGCAATCTGGCGTAATGCTGGTCCTTCGGCGTTCCGGCTTTTTCGTCCTGGCTCATGGTGTCTCTATAAACGCAAAGGGCTTCGATTGCCTATGCGCCGGTGGTGCAAATTGCGCGTCGAAATTATCTCGGAGGCGTCCATTGTCGCGGTTGACAGGGGGGACCCACGCGGCCATAAGGCGCTTCGCTGATTTCGAGGCAGGCTCTGGCCCGCCGGAAGATCGGCGAAAGCCTCGTTGCATGGCTCCGGCGGCAGTACGGAGGGGTGCCCGAGTGGTTAAAGGGGACGGACTGTAAATCCGTTGGCTCAGCCTACGTTGGTTCGAATCCAACCCCCTCCACCACTGCCGCGCCGGGAGCCAGCGCATCGCCTTCTTGAGCCGGTCGCTTTTCGTTCGCGATCGTGCGAGAAAGGGCGGACGCGTACCGGTGCGGGTGTAGCTCAATGGTAGAGCAGCAGCCTTCCAAGCTGAATACGAGGGTTCGATTCCCTTCACCCGCTCCATGACTTCCAGACATCCGAGCGAAGACTGCCTGACGCGCTTCAGCGAAGCTTGATCCAGGTCGGCGCATGATCGCTCGCCCCTTCGCGCCCCCGGACCTCCTTGTCGACACCTGCGTCCGCCAGTCTCTCGGCCACCGACGACGAAAGCAGAAGATGGTCGATCCGGAGCCCGGCATCGCGTTGCCAGCGCAGGCGCTTGTAGTCCCAGAACGTGTAGACGCGGTCGTCAGGATGGAGGATCCGCAACGCGTCCGTCCACCCGTCGGCGACCAGCCGCGCGAAGGCGGCGCGGCTCTCCGGCTGGAGAAGCGCGTCGGCCGCGTATGATCTAGTCGGATATATGTCGAGATCGGTCGGGACCACGTTGTAGTCCCCGGCCAGCACGGCAGGTACGCCCGCCTCCTGTAGCGACAGGGCGTGGTTCCTGAGCCTTTCCAGCCATCTCAGCTTGTAGTCGAACTTTGGTCCGGGCTGCGGGTTACCGTTCGGCGCGTAGATGCAGGCGATCAGGACGCCGTTGACGGCCGCCTCCACATACCGTGCGTGTGTGTCGGACGGATCGCCCGGCAGTTCCGCCCTTGTAAGGACGGGCTCCGATCCTCGAGCGAGGATGGCGACGCCGTTCCATGTCTTCTGGCCGACCCAAACCGATCGGTAGCCGGCTTCGGCAAGAACCAGCGCGGGAAAGCGGCGCTGGTCGGCCTTGAGTTCCTGCAGGCATACGACGTCCGGCCTCCGCTCATCGAGCCAGGCCAGGAGGTTCTGGAGCCGCTTGTTGACGTTGTTGATGTTGAACGTGGCGATCAGCACGGTTCGTTGACCACCCCATGGGGTCGGCCGGGCCCCTCTGGGACGGGGCCCGGCCGAGCGACGGTCTATTATTCGATGATGCGCACGACCCGGCGCGTGCCCGGCTCGACCAAAACCGTACGGTTCCCGACGACCACATACTGGTAGTCCATGTCGGGGACCTCCACCGCATGCAGTTCGACCTGCTCGGGAACAGTCGAGCCGATATTGAGTTCGACGCCGGGCAGATCGATCGAAGCGAGAGGCTTCTTCTGCACGTATTCCCGGATAACGACCTCCTGCTGCGGTTCGATCACCACCGTCTGGGCGGAGGCGGCCGTTGCACCGGCGAGCAGTATCAGTCCACTTGCTACCATGTGAAGCTTCATGTCGGAGTCCTCGAAAGCTGGAGTTCAGATGCCGCAGGTTCCGACGCCAGCCCCTCGGGCCGTCGGCTGAAACTTGCCGGGCCGGTAACGTTGGGGGCGTACGGCGGTTCCCTCGCTCGGGCTCGGGAGGTCGGCGTGGCCTCGCCCTTGTCGAGGCCGCGGCGAAGCCTATATGCGTGTAATCTCCCCCAGAACAGGCTCGTGCTTCACGATGCGAGGCACCCAGGACCGGTGACGAGGCAAAAGGCCTTGTTTTTTGTTGCTGCACTCGTTAATCGCCCCGCATTCGAAACAGTCCCTGTCTTGCTGCCGCTAGGAAAGGTCAAATGGCAAAAGGTAAGTTTGAGCGCACCAAGCCGCATGTGAATGTTGGCACGATTGGTCACGTTGACCATGGCAAGACGTCGCTGACGGCGGCGATCACGAAGTTCTTCGGCGAGTTCAAGGCG
>JAESGH010000189.1_pt1 | contig 136378 bp, 147 predicted proteins | sample 9269641 | NCBI WGS metagenome assembly JAESGH01 (sample SAMN14515345, study PRJNA621665) | algae metagenome | isolation source: Phormidium tanganyikae FI6-MK23 and co-occurring heterotrophs from granitic... | place: USA: Fort Irwin, California | collected 1998-05-24 | reverse complement strand
ATCCCAACACCAACCCCCCCCTCCCCTCCCCCTTCCTCCCCCCCCCCCCCCCCCCCCCCCCCCCCCCCCCCCCCCCCCCCCCCCCCGAAACCAAAAAATAGCGAGTGCGGAAAGCGGGAAACAGCTCCTGAAAAAATTATTTAATATTATATTTTTCAGATTTGAAGCTTAATTTCTTTAGCCCCTGCTGAATTTCCGGAGCATTCATGAATAATTTCCATAAAAACCCGGTTCTGTAATTTTCAATCATCGGGGCAATAGTTCCCTGGTCAATGGCGAGATATCTTGGAGTAAACCAATTGTTGTAATTGATTGAGGTTGCATCGTAAGGTCCGGCAGCGCCAATAAATTCAGGCTTCTGTGTATAGATGAACCTCAAAAAATCCATAGATTCTTTTGGAGCATATGGGAAACTGCTCAATGCTGCAGTTGGCGTAATCACACCTTTATCATTTTTTGGAAAATGCGCATCGTACCCTGTAGTGCCGTCACTGTTTCTGGAGTAGCTTGCCGTAAGTCCCCAATAGTCTGGCCCGTATCCTTTCCAGTTTTTAGGATTTTCGATACAATATTTATAATCGATCAATACCTGGTTTTTGTTGAGGTCAAAATAATTTTTGATTAATTTGTCTGAAAGATTGGTAGGATCAAGACCAATATATGAGTAATGCGCCCAGAATAAAGGGCCTCCGTATTCTTCTGCGCCGTTGTGCTTTACGTATAGAGGAAGTCCGTATTTTGTTTTGTCTGAAAGATAGGTCCCGTTTCTTGTCCAGCCTTTGTAGTAGGTTTCCGCATCGATTGGATACGTTGGGGATGATGCCGCCAAAATGTACGTAATCAGACATTCATTATAGCCTTCGAGCGGAAAATTCATTTCCCAGCCGTAATTGGGTGACCAGTGCCAGTACAAAACTTTTTCTCCTCCTTTGGTATACCAGCTCCACTGGATTCCTTTCCAGAGTTCATCACATTTTTTGGCAAGCGCTTTTTCTTCGGCATTTCCGTTTTTGAAATATTCGCGGACCATTAAAATTCCCGAAGTTAAAAATGCCGTTTCTACTAAATCTCCCCCATTGTCTTTTTTCCCGAATGGTACTGTTTTACCGGTTTCACCATTAATCCAATGCGACCATGCTCCTTTGTGACGATCTGCCTTCGCGAGGAAATCCATCATTACAGTCAATCTTTTCACCGCTTCTTTTCTTGAAACAAAACCTCTTTCAACACCTACCAAAACAGTAGCCAAGCCAAATCCGGAACCACCCGTGGTAACAACATGTTTATCATTATCCGGATAGATATTGTCTTCATGGTAACGTTCGCGTCCCAGCTTAGAGTTGGGTTCTGCGTAATCCCAGAAATATTTTAATGCATCTTTCTGCACCCTGTCCATTAATTGTTCATCTGTGATATCATTTTTCACAGTATGTGATTTCGAAGTCTGCTGTTGCGACAACTGCGAATTTTTGCATGAAACCGTGAATAGAGATAGTAAAGCGATTGATGCTATCATCCTCTTCATAATTTATTTTTTATTTTTAAAATCCATACTGTGTAGAATGGAAGCCTAGTTTCAAGAGTCCCTGTTTAACGTCAGGAGCATTCATAAATAGCTGCCATAAGAATTGATTTTTATAATTTTCTACCATTGGAGCAATTGTACCCTGGTCTATTGCAAGATATCTCGGTGTTACCCAATTGTAATGAACCGAGTATGCATCGTATGGACCTGCAACACCAATATACTTACTGTAATTTTCATTATATAAAAATCTAAGTACATTCATACTTTCAGTAGGCGTATAAGGCATATCCGAAAGTGCTGCCGTAGGGGAAATAACCCCTAAATCATTATTGGGCTGATGCGCAGAATAGCCTGTAGATCCGTCTGTGTTTCTTGAATAGCTTGCCGTAAGTCCCCAGCTTTTGGCATTGTATCCCTGCCAACCTTTAGGATTTGTTAGACAATATTGATACATAATTCTGGCGTGATTCGTTGTTGCTTCTCCATAATTCACATACTCGTCGGATAATCCTCTCGGATCAAGTCCTAAAAAAGAATAATGCGACCAGAACATGGGTCCTACCGATCCGTTCGCGCCGTTATGATTTACAATCACCGGAATTCCATATACCGAGGCCGTACTTTTTATCGTACCATTTCTGGCCCAACCCTGCTGATAAACGGGCTTATCTATGGAATAATCGGGTGAGGCAGCAGCCAACACATAAGTTATTAGCGTTTCATCGAAGCCTTTCAGCTGCATATTCATCTGAAAACTATAATTTGGCGACCAATGCCAGTACAGGACATTCTCACCTTTTGTATACCAGTTCCATTCAATTCCTTTCCACAATGTGTCTGCTTTTTGGGACAATGCTAATTCTGAAGCGTCGGAAGAGTTTTTAAAATATTCCCTTACACAGATCAGTCCCTGTGCCAAAAATGCTGTTTCCACAAGGTCTCCTCCGTTATCCATTGTACTAAACGGAATAACCTGTCCGGATGTTCCATTCATCCAATGGGGCCAGGCTCCGTGAAAGCGGTCGGCATTCTGCAGAAAATTAAGTGAGGTTGTAAGTCGTGAAACGGCTTCCGCTCTTGGGACATAACCATTTTTGATTCCGACCAGAATATTCATTAATCCGAATCCTGATCCTCCTGTAGTCACTACATTTGCATCCTGAGAAGGATTATCGGTATGATACCTTTCTCTGGCCAGTTTTGAATTTGTTTCTGCGTAATCCCAGAAATATTTTAAAGCATCTTTCTGAACCATATCAATAAGCTGCTGATCTGTGTAGTTGTTGGTAGGTTCGATAGTGTTTAAACTTTCATCAGTATTTTCATTTCCACATCCTAATAAGATGAAACCTGATACTAAGTAGAAAAAAATATTATCTTTTAATTTTAACATTATATCCAATTAAGAAAAACACTTTATATTGCTATAAAGTGTTTTTTTATTAATTTAAAATTACTGCATTAAATTTTGAATTTCCGCCTGAGAGAGTTCTTTGTTAAAGACACGTAGATCATCAATCAAACTTAAATCAGAATTATGGCTCCAGTAAGTAAAAGATGGGGCTCCTGAACCCACAACCAGTGTACTGCTGGTAGAAAAGTCGAACGCAGATGTATAAGAAGCAGTATTTTGCAATACTCCATTGAAATATATTTTCGACATTGTTGGGGAAATTGTAACGGTAACATAAACCCAATTTCCATCTACATTAATTTCACCTCCGTCATTCCATGACTCAGCGCTACCAATACCTAAGTTTAGTTTTATTCTCTGTTTTGAGGTATTTCCTTCTCTAAAAATGCGCAATCCTTGGTTTCTATTTTCATCTGCATTGTTTTCATTATCATTAATTGTAATAATACCGGCTCTGTCCGGAGATGCATTTACCTTATACCAAAATGCTAAACTCATTCCAGCAGCACTATATAAATCTTTCATCGCATAAGATATATAAGAATTTGACGCTCCACTGTATGAGTAATTACCCATCTTGGGTATGCCTAGGCTAGGACTTCCTGCTTTTAATGCCGGTGCACCAGAAATATTGTTTAAATAATATTTATTTTCAAATGATGCATATAATTTTTCGCCATCTTTCGGAGTATAATTTCCTGTATCTAATGGATATTCTCCTAATTCTGGTCTATCCATATCTTGGCAGCTTGTAATCGCAGAGATTAAAGCTATTGATGTTATAAATTTTAGAATATTTTTTTTCATTTTTTAATTATTTAATAATTAGGATTCTGAACTAAAACACCACCAGCCTGATCAATAGCTGATTGTGGAATAGGATAATATTTATTTCTATCTTGATAACCTAATGATCCTAAAACAGATATTGCATCTCCCCATCGTACAAGATCATAAAATCTTTCTCCTTCCATACCAAATTCTACTCTTCTTTCCTGTTTTATAGCAGTCAATGTAGCTGTTATATTTGCCAGTCCAGCTCTTGTTCTAACCATATTCAAGTATGTTGTTGCTTTCGCCGTATTACCGGTTTGTAAAGCAGCTTCTGCTGCCATCAATAACACATCTGCATACCTTAATACTTTTATATTGGTCCAATGATTTTTATTTTCACCTTCCAGAGCTCTTCTACTTGGAAGTGTATAGGCTTTTTTATTCCAATATTTTTGGGCCAAGCCTGTTGGAACTGTATTACCAAAACCATCATTTGTACCTTCTTCTAGTATAGTAGCTGCTTTTCTTTTATCTCCTGGTTCAAATGCATTTATAAGATTTGTTGTAGGAACATTGAATCCCCATCCTAAATCCCACGCACCGGCTCCTCTTACACCTTGAGATTCCCAATAATTATTACTATAGTTAACACCTGCTAATCTGGCAAACTGAATTTCCCAGATAGATTCTTTTCCGTTATCGGATTCATCAAAGAAAAGCTTATCATAATTTGGATTTAATGAATATAATCCAGAATTTATAACCTCTTCTGCCCATTGTAACGCTTCAGCCCAATTTCCTTGATAAAGAGCAAGTTTTGCCAAATATGATTTTGCCATACCACTTGTAGCTCTTCCTTCTTGTCCAGACCAGCTAGCAGGTAATTTTGATGCGGCCGCCATTAAATCTGCCTTAATTTGAGCATCAACTTCTGCAATTGTAGATTTGGCTTTGATAACATCCTGCGGCTTTTCAATTGGATTTGTTACAAGTGGTATTTCACCATAATCTCTTCTTAATTCAAAGAATAAAAACCCTCTAACTGCCTGTGCTTCTGCTCTGTTTATTAAACTTCCGTTATCCGTTAGATTTTCCGATTTTTTTATAATTGAATTACAATCATAAATAACATTGTAATGACCAGACCAATTATCGTTTGCTTCTCCTTTAACTTTTGAATATTGAAAGTTATCCATTATAGTACCCATTTCAGCAGCATCGGTAGGAGTACTACCTTTAGCCGCATCATCTGATCTTATGCTTTGAAACCAGTATCTAGTCCAATTCGAAACACCTGCTTGGGTTCTCAATTTTGAGTATACTCCATAAATTTCTGCTTGAAGACCACCCTCAGCTAAATCTCCAGTCGTAGCTTGTCCTAAAGGTTTTCTATCTAAAAAATCATCACCACAAGATACAAGTCCTAAAAGTGATAATGAAGCTATTATTATTGTAAGTTTTTTCATTATTAAATTATTAGTTAAAATGTTACATTAACCCCCATTGTAGTAATTATAGGGAGCGGATATCCTCCTCCATCTACTCCAAATTCAACAGGACTACCCCCAGCTTCCGGTGTAAAGCCTGAATTATTACCCCAAGTAAATAAATTTTGTGCGTTAATAAATAGTTTTAATGATCGAATTTTAAAATTCTCTAGAAATCCTTTTTCAAAATTATATCCTATTTGAACATTACGGAGTCTTAAATAACTTCCATCTTCAATCATATAGGTAGAGTTTAATTTATTATATCCCGTTGCATCATTTAATCTAGGTTCCCAATTTGATGTACCAGGTCCATTCCATCGATCCATTCGTGCTTCACGATAATTGAATTGCGCAAATGTGCTGCCATTTCCCCAATTTCTCCATACTTCATTTCCGTAGACACCTTGGAAGTCTGCACTGAAACTAAAGTTCTTATAATCAAAGTTCAGATAAAATGCATAAGTAAAATCAGGAGTTGGATTTCCAATTATAGTCCTGTCCTGCTCATCAATTTTACCATCACCGTTGACATCTTTATACTTCAAATCTCCCGGTGCATAAGTTCCTAAAGTACTTGCCGGCGAATTGATAATATCCGCGTAAGACTGATATACTCCATCAACAACATATCCATAAAAAGATCCTATAGGCGCCCCAGCTCTTGTTACGGATGGGCCTGAAAAAATTTCGTATCCATCTTGATATACAGATAATACTTTATTCTTAATAGTTGTTAGATTACCTCCTATTCCGTAACGTATATCCTCTCCAATTCTGTCACTCCAGTCCAGCTTAAATTCAAAACCTTTATTTTCTATTTCTCCTGCATTATCAAAAAAGTCTTGAGTATCAGTCTCAACATATACTAACAAATCTTTCGTACGTTTAGTATAATAATTTCCTTCGAAATTCAATCTTCTATTTAAGATAGAGAATTCTAAGCCTCCTTCGTAGGTGTAAACTTCTTCCCACTTCAAATCAGGATTAGCAATATATGCAGACGTTGAAGCCGGATAGAAAATTTTTGGAACGCCTAAAATGGTTCCGCTTCCTGCTACATATCCAGGATAATTTGGATACCTTACTGGTGCATACTCATTTCCAAGTTTACCTGCCGATCCTTTTACTTTTAAATAATCAAATACATTTTGATTGTTCATGAAGTTCTCCTTAGAAATCTCCCACGCTGCTCCCACTGCCCAAAAATCCTGATATTGATTAGGATTATCACTACTAAATGCCGACGAGCCATCTCGACGGAATGACGCATTTAACATATATTTTCCTGCATAATTATATAATACCCTTCCAAAGTAAGATACATTTGCTTTATCCCAAGGGAAAGTATTAGTCTTTTGCAATGTTGCAGGATCTGCAAATGAGTTATTTACATACCAAAAACGTCTATTCCAAGGAATTGCCTGTCCAGTTGCAGATTGATTGATCCTTACTTCAAGTTCATTATTTCTTTCATCAATAGTCTCAAAACCCAGCATTGCTGTAATATTATGACTACCAAATTTGTTGTCATAAGTAAGTAAGTGATTTTGTTGGAATCTTCTGTAATCCACATTTGATTCCCTTACACTTGTTAGGTTAATCCCTGAAAGCTTGGTTATCTGTCCTGTTTCAGGTACATATATATCAAATACAGGATTATACTGTCTTTGTTTATTAAACTCAAAATTTCCTAAGAATGTTGATCTAAAAGTAAAATTTTTAAGAAATTTAATTTCACCGTAGATATTACCTATAAGGTTATGCCGCCGCGAAATCAATGTACCTGCTTTTCCCTCAGTCTCAACCAATAAGTTACCTAACTGGGCAGCCCCCATTTCACTTGGTAACTGATTATAAATTCCAAGTTCTTCATTGTATGGAGATGCTAAAGGTGTAGTATTCATTGCCGCAGTATATCCTAACGTACGCGGAAGATTATATTGTAAAGCACTTAAGTTGATTCCAATTTTAATATTATCATTTATTTTAAACTCATCATTAAGGTTTAATGTTATCTTCCTTTGCTGTTCACTTTTGATAATACCTTCTTCATACAGATAACCTAAGCCTAAATAAAATTTATTTTTGTCAGAACCTACATTAAAGCTGATATTATTGTTGGAAATCGGAGCACCATTATTAGTAACAAGATCGATCCAGTCTGTATCAGCATTGAAAACATTATAGTACTGATATGGTGCCAAACCTTGATTTACTCGCTGTTCGTCAAATAAAGTTCTAAATTGCTGTGCATTAGTTAATTTTGGCTTATTACCCAAGAATTTCGCTCCATAAGAGGAATTAAAATTAATTGAAGTACCAGATTTCCCTTTTTTTGTTGTAACAATGATGACCCCATTTGCTCCTTTATTACCAAAAATTGCCAATGAAGAAGCATCTTTTAAGACTTCCATTGATTCGATATCATTCGGATTTACAAAATCGAGATTGTCTGCAAAAATACCATCTACCACATATAGTGGTTTGGTATTATATCTACTTACTGTTCCTCTAATTCTCACATCCGGTGTAGCTCCTAATTGTCCTTGGTTCACAACTGAAAGACCTGCAACTTTACCTTGTAATGATGCAACTGGGTTTGCATTTGGTTTATCTGCGACTTCCGACCCTGAAACTCTTGCAATAGAACCTGTTAAATCTCTTTTCTTAGCAGTACCATATCCAATCATCACCACTTCCTCAATCTTCTGTTCTTTTGAAACAGTATCGTTTGGTGTGGTTTGTGCATTGACGTTCATACCGAAGTATAAAACAGCAATGAGACATGAATACTTTAAATCACGTTGTTTCATATAGTTATTTTTTATTCGTACAATCATAATGGTGGAAAAGAAACCAATCTTTTCCTGTATCTTATCATGAGAATTATGCATATTCTCACAAAAAGACATTAGTCAAAATTATAAAAATATCTTGAACAATGTTAATTTTACTTAATGTTTTTATTATTTAGTTAAACAAGCGATTTATATATAATAAAGATTATGAATCCAATTAGAAAAAGATGTATAACTTTTATGTTAAAATAGTTATTATATTTAACCTCAAGGATTATTTTAATATAAAAAAATTAATTTCCTATAATTATAAATTGATCTCAATACCCTATTTCTTTTAACACAGATAATATTCATCATCATAAAATTTGTTAAAACAACAATTGTAATTAATTTTGGTTTATTATTTGACTGACTACTTATCTTTAATTGATAACAAATGAAAAAGTACATTATCGCTGCTGCCTTTATGGTAGGGACGGGAGCTATCATCAATACAACAATGCAGTCATGCACTACGCTGGCAACATCTGATCTCGGTTTATCGGTAATCAAAAGATTTCTTTTGAACGGAATAGACAAAGGTGTAAATATTTACAGCAACAGAGAAGCATTCCTGCAAAATAATATGGTAGATAAGGCTCTTCCGAAACAGTTGAGAGAAATCAATTCCATACTGGAAAAAGTCGCTCCATCTCTTGTTGCTAAGGAGAGAGAATATATTGCAGATGCCGCCGTGTATACCGTGAATGTTTCAAAACCTATTCTTGTAAATGCTGTTAATAGTCTTAATGCGCAGGATGTCACAAGAATCATCCAGGGAGAAAAAGGAACTGCGACACTTATTCTGAAAGAAAAAACATCACAGCAGTTGATCGCAGCCATTACACCGAAAGTTGAAGAACAGCTAAATCAATATGGTATCACCAGAAGTATAAACACCGCTTTATCAGGAAGCAATCTTTTAAATGGCCTGCTTGGAGGTGGTAAAACTACAATTAATTCAGGTGGACTGAGTCAGCTGGCGTCTGAACAACTGGTAAACGGTCTTTTCAACATTATTGAAGATTACGAAGTTCAGAATTCGAGTTCCCTTTTAGGGCCTCTTGGAAGATAGAAGAATTTTCGTTATATTTATATATTATTTTACAATTGGAGATGGATATTTTACAAGGAAATCAACATGCAAGTCCGGATGATTTTTATAATTCATTACGGGCAAAACTGGAAGATCACCACGATTTTCCGGAAGACTATTTATTTAAATTTATAATTCCGACCGATCAGGCAAAGCTAACGGAAATTTACCGGGTTTTTGATGGGATTAAATTTACCCTCGGAAACAGAGAAAGTAAAAACGGAAAGTATACGGCGTGCAATATTAATGCGTTTGTACTGGATGCCAACCAGGTCGTTAATATCTATAAAGAAGTCGCCAAGGTAGAAGGTGTCATTCTATTATAAAAAATTAAAGTCAGCTAAAAAAGCTGACTTTATAATTTATTTGTCTATAAAATACTTCACATTCTCAACAGGTCTTCCCAGCATCGCCACCGAACCTTTAATAAGAATAGGCCTTTGGATCAGGGAAGGGTTTTCAGATAAAACTTGTATCCATTCTTCCTCAGAAAGATTTTTACCTGCATATTTTTCAAGATACAGTTTTTCATTTTTTCTGATGATATGAAAAACACTTTGGTTGAGTTTTTTTAGAACAGCTTTAATTTCCTGTACACTTAATGGTTCCTCAACAATATTAATGATTTCAAACGGAACTCCATTTTCGTCAAGATATTCAAGAACAGCATTTGATTTTGAGCAATTTCCGTTGTGTAAAACTTTCACTAACATTTTAATGGCATTAAATATTTTTAAGATACATGTAGCAAGAATACTACCAGAGTCACTCTAATTATAATAATTTTGCTAAAACAATCCGTAAAGTTCAGCCTCAATTTTTTCAAGGATAAATCCGAAATCTTCAGCTTTTTCCACAAAATCAAGATCATCTACTTCTATAACCAGCAATTTTCCTTCCGTATAATTGGAAATCCACTTTTCATATTTTTGGTTGAGCTTGGAAAGATATTCTATACTAATCGAAGCCTCATATTCTCTTCCTCTTTTATAAATCTTTTTTACCAGGTTCGGCACATCAGATTTCAGGTAAATTAAGAGGTCAGGTGCCGAAACAAAGGATTTCATCAGGCTAAACAAAGATGAATAATTATTAAAATCTCTGTCTGAAAGTAAATTCATATCATTCAGATTTTCTGCAAAAATATGGGCATCTTCATATATAGTACGGTCCTGAATGATATTTTTCCCACTTTCCCTTATTTCCTTTACCTGCTGAAATCTGCTTCCCAAAAAATAGATCTGCAGTGCGAAACTCCATTTGCTCATGTCTGCATAAAAATCTTCAAGGTAAGGATTGTGATCTACGTCTTCAAATTGGGCGTCCCATCCGTAGTGCTTAGAAAGCATGGTTGTTAAGGTTGTTTTACCAGCTCCGATATTTCCTGTAACTGCAATATGCATATATTTCTCCTTAATATTTTTGATGTATCAATTAATTGCCGGCTGCGTCCAGCGTAGAGATATCCTCTATCAGTTTTTGTAAAGAACTTTCTGCTGGATTTTTATTTTCAATTTCCTGAGTCTTTTTCTCCAGTTTTTCTTGCTGGCTTCCGGACTCTGCAGGCGTTTCCTCCGGCTGCTTCGTCTCTTGTTCCGGATCTTTCTGCGGAACTTCCGGTTTCTGCTGCAGCTGGGCCTCGTTGTTTTTTTCGAGGCTGTAAAGATAAAGTTTGTTGGCCTTGATTTCAAAATAAGAAAGGGTATTTTTATCCACAATCCGAGCTTCGGGATCCTGAAAAATTTTAACCATTTCTTTTTCCGGAATATATTTTAGAATCGTATTATTAGTAATTACTAAAATAAATTCATTTTCCCTTCGGAAACGTTTTCCGTTTTCAACCGGTGCTTCAAAGATTTTTTCAAACTTAAAAGTATAAACGCTGAAAGCCTGCCTGGTTAATATATAAATCTTATTTTCATACACCAAAAGATCCATAAGATCGTCAAAGCTTGCATCAAAAGGATAAGAATTAATAATAGTTTCATTCCTGAAATTGTACTGGATAAGCCTCTTGGTACTTTCATCCAACAACCAGAGCTGCTGAAGGTCTTCCGCATACGCTATTTTAATAAACCCGAATTTCTGCTTAAAATCCACACGTTGGATCTCATTCATATTCTGGTCTACAAATTTAAGTTCCTGTGCATTTTCGGAAAAAAGCGGTACACTTAGCGGATTCTGCACCGTCTGAACTTTAAAAGGTACCGTAAGCATCATTTGGCCGATCTGTTTTCCCAACGAATCGTATTTGGTAAGGCTGAAATCTTTGTTTTTGTAAATGTAAAGATTCCCATAGTCGTCGGCAAGCATATCTTTAGCTTCCTTCAGCTTCAGGGTGTCCAAAGGAAGAGATTTCTGCGCTGAAAAAGAACAGAAAATGAACACCAATATCAAATGTAATATTCTCAAATTATTTTACTAAAGTAGCGTTCCAAAGGAACGCTACCAATTTACTATTTTATTCTATTATTTTAAATAATATAAGAAGTTTTAATTGTAACGGTTTTTACTTGAAATTATTTAACAGCAACTTCATAAATTTTCGGCCAGTTTTTACCCGTTACCAGCATATTTTCTCCTTTGAAGGCGATACCATTGAGAACATCGTCGGTTCCTTTGGTGTTTTGTTTTGCAATATCCGTAAAATCGAATGTGCCTACAACTTCCCCGGTCTGAGGATTAATTTTTAAGACAATCGGCTGCTGCCAAACATTTGCATAGATAAATCCGTTGTGGTATTCAAGCTCATTGAGCTGATCGTATGCCTGTGCGCTGCCTGCAACGGCGATATATTTTACCAGCTTTGAAGGATTGGCGGGATCAAGAAAATACAAAAGTTTGCTTCCGTCTGATGCGATAAGGTTTTTACCATCATAAGTAAGTCCCCAACCTTCTCCCAATACGTTAGGATAAGCAAATTCAGACAATAATTTCAGCGAGCTTTTATCGTAAATATATCCTTTCTTGCTCTGCCATGTAAGCTGATAGACTTTATCGCCAACAATAGTGCTTCCTTCAGAAAAATCTTCCTGCGGCTGTTTTGTTGAAGCCAGCGGTGTTGTGGTTCCTAAAGTGTATTTTAAAATCTGGGAAGAACCGTTTTGCCCATCGCTTTCGTAGACCGTATTTCCTTCAACCTGGAAGCCCTGAACGAAATTCTTAGGATCATGAGGATATTCTGCTACAATTTCATAAGACATCTTTTCTTCAGGATTTTTTGCAAAAACATTAATAGTCGCATCCTGAGTAAGGGTTTCTCCGCCCTTCGTTTTGATTGTAAAGGTAACCGGATTATCTCCCAACGTGAAGAACTTCGGGTCAACGGTTAAACTTGAAGTTTCTTTATCTCCGAAACTAATGGAAATGCTTTCTGCTTCATCGGTAACTTCATTGGGCAGGATAAGTTTTTCCCCGAAATGATACCCTTTCTGTTCCATTGAATTGTTGTAATCTGCAAGCGCATCCAGCACTTTTTTATCATCTTTACAGGCAGACAACATTACGATTGCTGCAAAACCGGCTATTATATTTCTCTTCATTGATTTCTAAAAATTTTTTCAAAATTAGCAAAATTTATGGCTCCCTGCTAATTTCTTAGATAGCTTCACCAAATTGTAATATATAGCCATTGTTATCATACACAGCAAATTCTCTCATACCCCACTCGAAATCTTCAATTTCATAGCAAATTTCTATTTTGTCTTTGAGCGTTTCCCAAAAATCATCAATCATACTGATATTGAAGTAGAAAGATCCTGTAAAGCCGATTTTCACAATGCTTTCATGAGCATTTGGTGCGGAAACCATAATTCTTATACCGTCTCTCTGTAAAGATGCCCATTTCCAGATCTGATTTTTTTCCGTGATCGTAAAACCTAAAATTCCTGTATAAAATTGAATCGTTTCTTCCCAAGATTCCGTCCATAATACAGGATGCAGCGACTTAAATTTTGTCATGATGATGTATGAGTATTACTTTTCCAGATGGCGTTTCAGGCTATGCTCTATAATTTGTGTCCAGCCTTCCGTAAAAGCCTTTTCAGAAAAATTTTCGCCAAGATCATTAAAAGCATTTACATTTTCATGTGTTAGCCTGACGAAGGTATTTTCGCCATCCTGAAAAATTTCCCAGGTTACGGTTGTTTTCTGTTCAGAAAATTCGGGATAAAACCAGGTATGCTTCAATTTTTTTTCAGGAATAATTTCTAAAATTTCTGCCTGATGATGATATTTTCTTTCTTCTCCCGGCTCATAGAAATTAAAAACAGCTCCTTCTTTCAGGACAAAATCAGGAATGTCAAAATACCATATATTCATTTCATTTCTATCGGTTAATGCTTTCCAGACCTTTTCAGCAGGAGCATTGACTTTCTGTTCTATGATAATCGGACGGCTCATATATTTTGTTTTATAGATTTAATGCAAATTTTCTGACTTTCTCATATATCTTAATCATATTCAATATTAAATGTACTATTTTTTTAAAAAAGAATGCTAAAAGAATTTACTCCTCTACAACAGCTACATAATTTTAAAATACGGTACTTACTGTTTCATGATATTCCATTTTACTTTTTTGTAAAAGGAATATTGTTGTAAAATCCAACCTGAATTTGTCCGCGGTTTTTGTTTTCCTGGATCTGGTTCATATATCCCGCCTCAATTCTCATATTTTTATTAATGACATATCCCAAAGCTCCGTACACCCTGTTCCTATCGAAAACCGGACTGTCGAGATGCAGGAAAATTTCATTATAAGCTGATGCATAAAAGGTTTTCGGAACAAGTTCTTTGTTGTTGATGGGAATGTTAAATCCTAAAAAATACCGGAACCTCATCCGGAAATCATCTTCAAGAATACGTTCTTCCAGTCTGTAACGATGCTGAATATTGAATCTTCCGAATTTTTGTTTTGTGATATACTGCTGGAAAATCCGATGTTCAATATTTTCGGCTTTTTCGCCGTTTAGATAAGGCTGACTCAAAATGAATCCATATCCCAACAAAATATTGTTGTTATTTTCGGTAAGATCATATCCGATTCCCGTGCGAATGAGAAGCTGTTCCAGATCTCCGCCTGCATCAAAATTTCTATACTGAATCTCATTATGCAGGTTGAATTTTTTACTGATCTTATTGTTTCCAAAATACATATACCATGCTCCTAAATCGGTGTTCTGTGCATTTAATGAAGAAATTCCAAACATAATAAGCCCGGCTGCAATTGATCTAAAAATTTTCATACTTAATTATTTATTACTAAAATCTATTGAATAATTGGTTTTAATATCAATTATCAATAATAGGCAAAATAATCACGGTATGAAATGATTTTGTCTGGTTTTATAATTTTGAGAGTAAAAAAAACCGGCACTTGTGTGCCGGCATATGCTATTTACGGATGCTGCTGTGTTTTTGCAGGATCGTCATAATTGACCATCCAGTTGATTCCAAATTTATCGGTAAACATTCCGAAATAGGCTCCCCAAAAAGTATCAGCCATTGGCATAGTAACCTTTCCGCCTTCAGAAAGTCCGTTGAAGAGCTTATCTGCTTCTTCCTTTGATTCCGCATTGATGGAAATGGAGAAGTTGTTTCCTTCCTTATGATTTGAAGCCCACTCTCCTCCCGTGTCACTTCCCATAAGGATTGTCTCTTGGGAAATTGGAAGGCTGATGTGCATGATTTTATCCTTGTCTTCTTCAGGCATTTCTTTTCCTTCCATTGGAGGCATTTCGCCAAAAGTTCCTACATAGGGAAATTCTCCGCCGAAAACGGATTTATAAAAATCGAAAGCCTGCCTGCAGTTTCCGTTGAATGTTAAATAAACATTTACTGTTGCCATAATTTTATATTTTATATAGTTTTTATCTGTGCTGATCGATGAGGATCATGTTTCCGTCGGGATCTTTAAGGTAAATATGTTCCGGGCCGGAAGTGCTTTCATCCGCTTCTTTCTGCAATTCAACCCCCTGTTGTTTTAGCTTTTTCTGGATCTCACGGACGTCGTCAAAAGTTTCAAGGTTTTGAGCATTTTGATCCCATCCCGGATTAAAAGTCAACATATTACCATCAAACATTGCCTGAAAAAGACCGATGATATGGTCTCCGTTTTTCATGATAAGATAGTTATGATCCATATTTCCTCCCATCTGGCTGAATCCTAACTTTTCGTAAAAATCTTTAGACTTCTGAAGATCTTTTACACTTAAACTGATTGAAAAAGCTCCTAGTTTCATATTCTATTTTTATTTAAGGCTAATCTATATCCTACCAGAACCAAACCCCAGACTGCAATTCCCAACACCCAGAACCATACCGGAGTGGGAAGCATGATCATGTTATAAATGGTGAAAATGGTAAAAATAACTCCACAAATGATTGCAGAGGTGGGTTTTCCGTTGTTGGCAACTTTAGTAGATATTAAACCTGCAAGTAAAGCTCCCAAAGCATAACCGAGGATAACAATGAATTTGCCCATAAAAGGTAAATTTTCCACGTAGGATCTGAAACCTTCCAGATCATCGGGTCTTAAGCCTGCCGGAAAAGGATATAAGGCATGACCAAGCCTTTCTATCAGCCAGACTCCTATCGATCCCACGATCATTCCTGCAATTACCGCTAAAATTCTTCTTATCATGATTATTGATTATTGATTGCTGTTTTAAAATTCATTGTATCGTCGTAGCTTTTCCAATTGCCGTTTAACACAATATTTTGGGCTATAATTTTCTCGCTGTTTTTATCCCAACGAAACGTGTAGACAAATTTGCCCGTAAACATCCCAGAGTGTTTTCCTTTGTACTCTTCCGCAAGTTCATATTCGCCATATACTGTTCCTTTTTTCCCGGAATCTTTATATTTTTTGATTTTGAGTTTGCCTTCGAATCTGGTATAATTGCTATCTACTTGGGTATAACCTGAAACAAAATATTCCTGATCATTTTTCCTGTCCTGTTCGGAGATTTCGATTTTAAGCTTGATCTGCTGACTTTCGTTGCCGATTGTTCCCTTATAAGCTTTACCGTTATTTAACCAGACATTGGAAATATCGGGCATTTGAGAGAACATACTATTTGAAATGAGAACAAGAAATAGTAATAATTTTTTCATCTGTTTATTAAGTTTACTTTTGATTACACTCCAAATTGTGCCAGATGATGATTCAGATGTTTGGCAAACATATTGTTCCACTCTCCTGCTTTCAGTTTCCCGAAAGAGAAAGATTCTTTACCATCAAAAGCAGTTTCTCCCAGTTGCTGTGTTTTCTGGATAAAACCGATAAGTCTTTTCTTTTCCTCTTCAAAATTTTTCTTATCAATGACAATAAACTGTGGAGCAGTAGGACTGTTTCGCGGGTATGCTTTATCACCAACAACTTTGGATTTTACGAAAGTTTTCAAGATAAATTTTGCAATAGAACCCGGCTTCTTATGCTTTTCCGGCTCGTAGACCATTTCATAAGATACATTGCAATGAGCGAGCATCTGGTCTACCGACATCTTTCCCCATAAAGGTTGTGTTTCAGGACTAAGAGTGTTGATCCTGTCAATATAATTTTGAACAGCTTTTACATCAAAAATGTTTTCCATAGTTTAATAAATGTTAAAAAACAAATATATCAGTTTTTTCCGATCCTTTTTTATTAAATGTTAAAAAAAGAAATTAATCACCTACAAACCAATTAATTAAGCTAATGATTCATTCTTATTGAATTATTATTTTATCATGGAATATCCATAAAATAAATCCAAAACAATTACGTTTAAACTCCAAAACTGAACTTTGAAGAAAATTCTTATACTTTTTATTGTGGTTGTTTATACCAACTGTGCCGCTCAGGAAAACGAGATCTGCAAATGTAATTTATTAAAAAAGAGCGAAGACAGTACTAAAAAATTCACTAATTATAATGTGAATACAATTTCTAAAAAAACCGCATTAAAACCACCATTTCATTTTACTTCTGTAGAATATTTAAAACGCTACGCAAAGTCCGAAGATATTGTTGATTCCTTGGATTTGAAGATCAGGAGTTTTTTGAAAATTAAAAAAATTGATAACGATGATGATTATTTGCATTATAAAATCACTGATTCCATTAAAAAAGCTGAATTCGCAAAAACTTTCGGAAACATTCCCAAACCACTCATTATAAAGTCCGGTAAACTTGGCCATTCTATCGCCATCCTTTATTTTACTGATAATTATTATAAAAGCAAGTATTATTTAGCACTATCAAAAGATGAAGGAAAAACATGGAAAAACCATTACACCGGATTAGTCCGAAAATTCAATTATATATTGAAGAGCAATTCACAGGTTCCTTTATGGAAAGACAGTGAGCATATTCAGATTGAAGCTGATATTGTAAGAATGACCCAACCTATGAGATTTCCTGGTCCATATGAGGAATTTGATACCGTAAAAAACAATGCTTTGCTTACCTTAGATTTAAAACAAATTTTAAAAGACTCTGACAATGACGGCTTTAATGACCTTGAGGAAGAACTGGAGCTTTTTACAAATCCATTCAGTGACGATACGGACCACGACGGAATTCCCGATTATGAAGATCCCAATCCCAAAAATAAAAGTGTGAATAATGATTTCACAAAATTATTACAGGCAATTATGTATGGAGATTATCCTGTTACTGAAAATTCGGATGTGCGACAATCTGAATTTATTGTGAATCTGGAAACCTTTGACAAAGATTTTAAAAATCCGGCGATTTTTTTTCACGGACAGGAAACAAAGTTTTCAGATCCGTTTGATTTTTCGGTAATTGTAACAGATAATCAAAGCCTTAAACAAATTACCCCGGTAGGTCAAAAAATAATTTTCTTAACCTCTGAAGAATTCTCAAGATATAAAAAGAACAGTTTTATGAATTTGTATACACCGAATTACAGCAAACTTTTCCCATGTGATGATGTTCCGGACACGTATCTTTTCGTTACCGATAACCTTTGGATTGGCAGCACTTATCTTATTAAAAAAATTCCGCAGGGATGGCTTATTAAAACTGTTTCCGGCTGGCAAAGTTAAACTTTAGATTGACTGGTCATTTTTTATGATAAGCTTAAAATTTAAAACTCCGCATATCTGTTGATTTGCGGAGTTTTATTTTAAGATAAAATTAATTTATTCCGAGATATTAATGTTGCTGCCTTTCGTATGCGCATTCATCTGCGGAGCATAATAATTCTGAATCGTGGTAATTCCGTTGGAGAATTTTCCGGAAGCGTTGGCTACATAATCATATTCAAACACATATTTCCCTTTCGGCATATATTGAATATAGAAATTGGTTGAGGCGTCTTTGGTTGATTGATAATAGCCTAAATTATTTTTCCACTGGTAACCGGAAAGTACATCCAGAGGCTCAAAACCTGCCGCTCTCATGTCTTTGATATGGATAAATTCCATCGCACGGTCTGTATTTAAAATCATCCGCACGGTTACCTTATCTCCTACTTTTAATGGTGTTTCCGGTGTTATTTTCTGCAGTTCTTCACCGTTGACTGTTTTAATTTTTCTGTATAATTCTTTCGTGATAGAAAGATAATTCTCGGAAGATCTTATTTTATCTAAATCTTCATAATACTGCCAGAACAGCCCGCCCTGAACGATTCCCGGCCCCGGCTTGGTAACGGTAACTTCAGCAAGACTTTTGTTGAGAACATCCGTTTTTATGGTAGATTTCACATAACCTGTCGCCTGAGTTTCCGGCCTCAGTTCTTTTCCGCCCCAGATGATGGTTGCTTTATCGCTTTCAGTACTCGTCCATGATTTTCCGGAGTTTAAAATGGTGAAGATAACTTCCGAGGTTCCTCTGGAGCTTCCCCAGGAATTCACTTCTTTTTGTGTGATGAGCCAGATTTTCATGCCTTCAATGAATTTCTGGTCGTTGGGTTTCAGTTTGTTAAATGCTTCTAAAGCTCCGGCATGGTTTACTACTTTCGAGCTAAACCAGCCCCAGTCGTCAAGATTCTGTTTCCAGTAAATGCCTTGTGTTTTTGAGTCTACGGAAGTTTCTTTCAAATAATTCATCAGTTTATCTGAAACATCTTTCACGCCGAAATCGTTCATCAGCAAAGCGGTACGGTGCAGTCCGAAGAATGTAAAATCAGTGATTTTTGCAGTTTTTGCCTTTTGTTTTACGAGTGATTTTATGGTTTCGCCTTTTCCTTTTAAAGGATGTTGTTGTTCCCAATAGTTTCGGGTATCGAGATAATCCAGTGTCCAGTTGTTCAGGATATTTTCTTTACCCGATTTGAGGGAAGTCGAAGTTTCATATTTTGCGACTTCATTATCTACATACTGAACCAGCTTTTTCACCAATTCATTTTGTTCTGAACTTTGATACGCTTTTACATTATCTTTCAGCCAAAGATTAATTTTTCCTAAGTTTTTCAGGATATATAATGAAGTGGAATATGAGCTTGGATATCCCGAATACCACGAGAAGCCTCCGTCCGGATTCTGCAGTTTTCTGAGATCATCCCAATCCTGGTTGATTGAATTTTTTATCGTATTGACGTCAAACAGTAATGCTAATTTCTGCATCTGCTCTTTCTCATTATTGCTTTCCAGAACCCACGGTGTTTCTTTCAGTAACAACTGTTTTAATTCCTGATTTTTTTCAAGATTGGAGTTTAATAATCCTTTATTCTGATATTCTTCAAAAAAAGTTTTTATCTTCGGATTAGCCCTGAAAATTTCTGAAGCTAAAACATCCGCAAACCATTTGTTAAAGATGACATCGGCAGAATTATTCTGGTCATTTTTCAGGCTTGGAAGCGCAAACATAATTTCCCAGATCGGGTTGGTCGTCAGTTCCAGTGTATTGGAAACATTGGAAATCGTCGTTGAATTGGTGCTTTTAAGATTTTCCAGTTCAAATGTTTTGGTTTCGCCTTCTTTTACAAAAACCGGAACGGCATCTGTTACGAGCATTCTGTTTGGAAGTACAGCCACTGCTTTTTGTTCACCATCGGAAAACTGACCGGCTTTGGCAACCACTTTTAAAATAATCGAGGAAACATTCTTAGGAACTTTTATTTTCCATGTTAATGCTGAATTTCCATTTTCATTCAAATCAAAATTCTGAACATTTGACTGTAATCCCAATTGAGACGAAATATCTTCGTTGGTAAAAGCATCCAGAATCTGTAAGCTTGCAGAACCATTCAATTTTTTATTCGTTAAATTCGACAGTTTCGATTGAAGATTCAGTTCATCGCCTTCTCTTAAAAATCTTGGATAATTAGGGGTTACCGAAAATTCTTTCTGTGTTATCACTTCTTTTTCCAATGTTGCTGCTCTGGCATTTTTTGTGTGAGCAAGGAACATCAGTTTCCATTTTGTCAAGGCTTCCGGAGAGGTGAACTCAAAGCTTACGTTTCCTTCGGAATCGGTCTTTAAATCAGGATAAAAGAAAGCGGTTTCATTAAGATTTTTGCGAACAGGAATATTTTCCAAAGGTTTATCGTCTTTATCAAGAACTACGTCATAATCAGTATCCGTTAATTCTTTTTTCTCCTGTTCAGTTAATTGTCTGCCTGAATTAAGTATCTCCATTGCCTTATCATCAACTCTTACATTTACCAGCTTCATGTTTGCTCTTCCTGCAGAAGGTGGTGGCGGTGGTGTTGCATTTGCTGCAGCTTTTACGCCTTCAACATTTGCAAAATCTCCGCTCATCCATAATATGCTTTCGTCGAACCAATTAAAAGCAGGAACTCTTACTTGCTCTTCGGGAATAAATTCCAATCTTTTCTGATAATACTGCTGATTAAGATATTTTCTGATGTCATAAGATGTAACAACAGAAGCAGGAATATACAAATTGTACCAATTGAATCTATGGATCACAAATTTATCCAGAGACATATCGAACATATTGGCTAAGACTTCGGCATTGATTTTTTCTTTCTCGTTTCCTAAAACTTTTACAGACCATTTTTCTTTTGAGTTCGGCTGAATTTTATCTCTGAACGTAACGGTTTCAATTCTTAATGGCTCCTCGGAATCTTTTATCGCAAGATTGACCGATTCCGTCTGAATATCGTTAAAAGCTACGACCTGAAACTGCAGATTCAGGGTCTGAACATTTTTATCTTTCGGTATATCTGTTGTGTATTCTACGATTCCGTTTTTAAATTGTCTAATTTCTGAAATTGTTTCACCGGATCCGTCCTGAATAAAAATATTCAGCAAAGCATTAGGAACTGAGGAATAAACCGTAAACACTGCCTTCTCTCCTCTCGTAAATTCTTTTTTAGGCTGTAAAATCTTCAGGAAAGTTTTCTGATCCGGCTTTAACGATTTTTTATCCCAAACACTGAAGTACTGAATCGTTTTTATCGTGTCTTTTCCTTCGATATTGTACAGTTCAAGTTTATAGTCTCCTGCTTCGAGTTTTCCAAGGTCAAGAGATTCTTCATTTCTTTTGACATCATTAACAATGACAGAAGCTGTTTTCCAGTTTTTGATTTCATCATTTTTGTCGTAAAGATCATGCGGGAATTTGCTGATAAATTCTGCTTTTGAGTATTTCGGCAAATCCTGAACTTCAGATTTGAAATTATTCCTGAAAATTCTTCCAGGGGCCTGCAGTTTTGATAATGTTACCTGATACGATTTTTTAAGGTTCTGTTCATTATAATTTTTGGTTTCAACTTTCAGCCTTACATTTTGATCGAAGAAGACATCTTTAATTTCTTCAGCCTGGATATAGTGGGAAACTGAGGCTACCTTTAATTGTGTATCAGCAGTCTGCGTTTCACCGTTGATATCCGTAACGGAAGCATTGATCTCGTAATTATCAATTTGAATCCCTTCCAGATTTTCATCTTTTTTAAGATCAAGTCTAATGGTAAATTCTCCTTTTTCATTGGTTTTTGCCTCTCCTAAAACAGAGTTTTCATTATCATAATCCTGCGGATACCAGGAAAAATATCTCCAGCGGATATTGCGTTTTTTGATTTCATACTGTACCGTTGTATTACTTAAAGCAACTCCGGAAAACATCATGGCTTTGCCTTTCAGTTCAATGGTTTGTCCGTATTTGTATTCGTCCTTTACAGGATCAAATGTTACTTCAAATTTCGGTCTTTTATATTCCTCAACGCTGAAATCTTTATACCCTTCATTAGTATCAGTTTTCAGATAAAAAACGCCGTTTAATTTTCCTTTCGGGAGTATAAAACTTCCGTGATAGGAACCGAATTCATTGGTGGTAAACGTTTGGGACGAAACCTCCTGTCCATTTGCATCTGTTAACGTTATTTTTTGCTGTAACCCTGCAACAACAGACTCAATTTCTTTATTACTTTGTGTGTTAATTACTTTAAAATAAATCGTTTGTCCAGGCCTGTAGATTCCCCGATCCATAAAAATCTGGGCTTTGCTGCGCTTTGTTTCTTTAGTTTGATCACTATCCTGAACTCTGCCTCCGTACACATCCATGATCTGAAAATTGTTAGTTTTCGGCTGCTGAACGAGGAATGTTCTGTAATACTCCTTATTTGTAGTCGTAGGAAATTTAAAAACCGCTTTATCATCAGTTTTGCCTTCTATTTTGTTCACATTTTTATTAGAAACAAACTCATAAAAAGTTATATTTTCATTGACAACAAGTTGTCCGTTTTCGCTGTTAACTAATTTTAATTTGTTTGATAACTGATCTCTTTCTGTCTTGGTTTGATAAATAATTCTGTTATCAGAAACAAGAAAATAAAACTCCTTGTCAGCATCGGCATCTTTGTCGCTGATTCCTTGAACAGTATATTCTGCCAGATAAATTCCGGATGGAAGAGGTTTTATTTCCAGAGATGTTTTATGATTTTGGTAATCTTTAGGATCATCCAGTTGATACACTTCTTTTTTAACGAGATTCTTTTTAACACTGATAAACTTATTGGCGTACGGATTTTTAGCATACTTTAAAAATGATGTCAAATCTTCTTTCACTTCATAAATGTTAATGGAAAAAGAACTTACATTTTTATATTCTGCAACAAAGTGAATTGGCTTGTTGCTTTGGGTCTGCTGCTCATATTTGATATTCAGAAACGGGTTTAAAATAAGATTTTCCGCATTTTCTATATTGCTTAGGAAATCAGATTTAGGATATTCTCTTTTTGCCTGAGCGGCCATTTCAAGAGCTTCCTTTTCTTTTTTATCAGAAATCAGGTGATTTATGATATCTTCAATAATCAAAACTTTATAATCTCCTTCCGCATCGGATTTCAAGAGGTTCTTAAGCTGAGCCAACCTGTCTTTGCACTGAGTAAAACTGCAGTTATGGTGCAGCTTTTTGTGCATAAAATACAATTTTGGATTCCCGGTATTCTGAGTGATTAATTCATCAAAAACTGCATTAATTTTAGTACGGTTTTCTTCAAGTTCATTTTTGGTGAAAAAATCGTTGTTGGAAAGAAAATTATTTTGCTGGACTAAATACCAATCCCATAATGTAGGAAAATAGGAAATATAATCGCTGTTCGAAAAAGCATTCTCATATTTTTCCAGAGCAATCTTTTTCATTTTCTCTTTTTGCAGATTAAGTTCCTGATAGCTTTTATTTAAATAATTTTTAAAATCAAGTTTGCTCCAGGTTTCTATTTGTGAAAGATCCTGCGAATTAATGTTGGTACGTTGTCTTATTTGCCACGAATGTTCATTGTAATAATCAAGAAAAAAACTATTCAGCAACACCTCAAAAAATATCCTGTCATTCCCTTTCAGCGGTTTTTCGATATCGGTAAGTTTTTTGAAAAACTGACTTGCAGTATCATTTTTTTCATCATCCTGAGTTCGGTTGATAATGCTGAATTCAGCCTTTAATGACTGAATAAGCTGTACTATATTATTATCTTTCATCGCCTGTTTCTGTATTTCTGAAATAATAGGAAGATTAGATTTATAAGCTCCTTTCTGAGAATTTGCAGCTACTTTTTTCCACTGCTCATCGTAATATTTCTGAGCAAAAGCCGCCGAAAAATTCAGCAGGAACAGCAAAAGCATAAAAATCTTGGAAAATCTTTTCATATATATTATTTTTGATAAATGAATTTCTTAAAAATACTGAAAAAATCCGTTATAGACAGTCAATTATATGTTTCTTTAACGGGGACTCTCTTTGCGGTATTTTTCATGCTTGAGCAAAACACATTCCGATATCCCACGGTTTTTTTTATATTCATAACGTATTTCAGCGGTTATCTTTACACTAAATATCAGAAAACGAAATATTTTCTGAAAATTTTAATTTTAAATATTGTTGCCGGGATCATCTGCTCGTTTTTAATTATTCATAATCATAATGAAATACGATTGATAAAATGGTTCATCATCGTCGTATTAGGTTTGTTATACAACAGCTTTTTCCTGGATGTTTATATCCGGAAAATTCCTTTGCTGAAAGTTTTTTATGTTGGTCTTGTGTGGGCATTAATGAACTGCTGGCTTACCCTGCCGGAATTTAATATTCCCATATTCCTGATTAGTTTTTTATTTATTACCGCACTGGTTCTACCTTTTGACATCCGGGATATGAAGGTAGATACGGTAAAAACATTTCCTGCTCTTATTGGCATTCAGAATACCAAATACATTGCTTATATGCTGGTATTTTTAAGTATTATTTTGGCTTCACAATATCTTACTTTCCCTTATGCGGTTTCTTTTTTTCTTTCTGGTATTATTACCAATATTTTCATTTATTTTTCTGAGAATGAAAGGGATGACGCTTATTTTTCTTTCGGAGTGGAAACCTGCTCTGCACTTCCTTTTTTATTTTCAGTAATAATAAAGTATTTTTGACGAATGATTATCAAGAAACTTTCGCTGTATAATTTCAAGAACCACTCTGAGAAGAAATTTGAGTTTTCGCCACAGATCAACTGTTTTGTGGGAAACAATGGTGCAGGAAAAACCAATATCCTGGATGCGTTGCATTATCTTTCGGTAGGAAAAAGTTTTTTGGGAAATACGGATCTGAATAATATCCGGCATGACGAAGATTTTTTCACGATCGATGCCGAAATTATCAATGAAGACAGTGAAGATGTTATTAAAATTTCACAGCCGAAAGAAGCCAAAAAGATTATCAAAAAGAACGATAAAAGCTACGACCGTCTGGCTGATCATATCGGCTATTTGCCCAGCGTCATGATCTCTCCTTACGATTCTAACCTGATTTCAGATTCGGGAGAAAGCAGAAGGAAGTTTCTGGATTCGATGATTTCGCAGACTGATTCCGAATATCTTTTTGATCTCATCCAATATCAGAAAGCCATACAGCAAAGAAACGCTTTGTTAAAATATTTCGCTAAAAACCGGGTTTGGGATAAAGACTCCCTGGAAATTTATGATGATCCCATTACCAGAACCGGAACCAAAATCTTCAAAAAGCGAAGAGATTTTGTGGAAAAACTTAATCCTATTGTTCAGAGCTTTTACCAGATTATTTCGGGAGGAATGGAACATGTTTCGGTGATTTATGAATCCCATCTGCTGGAAAATTCGTTTGAAGATCTCTTAAAAGAAAGCCTGGACCGTGACAGAATGCTTACCTATACTTCAAAAGGTATCCATAAAGATGATCTTCTTTTTGAAATGGATTCTGTTCTGATTAAAAAAATAGGATCGCAGGGACAGCAAAAGTCTTTCCTTATTTCCTTAAAACTGGCACAAATGAGCCTTGTAAAAGAACTCACCAAAAAAACGCCGATCCTGCTGCTCGATGATATTTTTGATAAGCTTGATGACAACAGGGTTTCTCAACTTATTGAGTTGGTAAATCAGGAAAACTTCGGGCAGATTTTTATTACCGATACGCATCGGGAACGTACGGAAAATGTGGTGAAAAAAATTAATGAGGAAAGTATTATTTTTGATATATGATTAATATTCTTTGATATTATTCTTATTATCTTTATTCGTTAAAATACAAATATATCTCTCATATCAGTTTTAGAATCTTTATACTGAATCTTATAGCTTCTGAAAAAAAATTTCCTTTAAGTAAAGTAAGTACCAAATAAATGAAAAAATTACTATTCTTTGTTTTTATCGTTGTATTTTCTATTTCATACAGCCAGAAAAAATTTTCTACAAATGAAATATTTAATACTTCTCCACTACAAAAAGCTGTAAAAGTAAAAATCATTTCTTACAATATAAATTTTATCAGTGAAGTACGTACGCCTTTGCCACCAATTGGAGGAAAAATTGATTCAGCAGTGATAAAAAGAATAATAGAAAATCAGAAATTTCCAATTAGCTTAAAAAATAGTATCGAAAATGAAGATTTGGTGGGAATTGATGAAATGAAAATTCTTAATTTTAAAGAAACTTTTGATCTGTTTAAATTACTTTACAACACTTGTGGAAAATTTCCAAATCAGCTGCGAAGTGTAAGTATGTGCTTTTTTCCAAGAAATGCAATTCTTTTTTATGATGAAAATGACAAAGTTTTTGATTTTCTGGAGATTTGTTTTGAATGTCAGAGAATGGAACCATTATCTGAGGAATCCACTGAAATCAATGATATGTGTGATAATTTTTATTCCAATTTAGAAAAATTCTTTCAGAGCAAAGGTTTACAAACTCAATTTAACCGAAGAAAATGAAAAGAAATAAAAAACGGGAATACCAGTCGTCTGAGCTTGTGAAGTCTTTTGCAAGGATCTATGGTTTTGAAGATAAACTGATTGCTTTTGAGATTAAGGATTTTCTGGAGGAATATCTTGATGAAAGCCTTTTCCGTGAAATTAAAAGTGTGAATATTGAGGATCAGAAAGTTATTATAAAAATCAATTCACCGCTTTTGAAACATGATTTTCAACTGCGTAAAAGTTTTTATCTTAAAAAATTTCAGGATAAGTTCGGCATTGAAAAATTTAATGATCTTCAGATTTTGTAGGAATGGTATTGCTCATAAGATCATCCGTTTTTTTATCCAGTCCGGACCGTAGGGGAATAAAAAACCTCAGCGGATTTTTTAGGAAATATTTGAAAATACCTTTATAAATTTCACTTACCTGCCCGAAATTAAGTTTTCTTGACCTGAATGCTAAAAACATCGATAAACTAAAGCTGACTGCAAAATTGAAAAATCCGATCAGGAAAACAGTAAAAAGCGAGATCCAGAATGTATAAGAATCTATTGTAAAATCTTTTCCGTAAAGTCCGAGAGCAAAGTTTCCTGCAGCAAAAGTGATGTGTCTGATATCGAGATCAAGGCCTAAAAATAAACCTACAGGTGCAGTTGCTCCAAGAAATACTCCAAACCAGAAATTTGATACAATACCCGGCCAGTTTTTAGCATAATATTTTGATAAAGATTTGGCAAAGTTCTTTCCGAATAATCTTCTGATGGAAAGGTTTTTTGATATTCTTTCCGGTATCTGGTAAAAGACGGAATTGTTACCGATATTTCCTGAGATAATTCCTGAAATAAAAAGGTAAAATCCTGCAATCGATGCATGAAGTATTGCTTTTGATTTGAAGGGGTCAAGATCTTTCAAAAGCTTATCGGATCTTTCAACGGCGAGATTTTGCGAGAAAAATACATCGAGCCCATAGATAATAATCAATGCAATCGGAAAAGATAAGAGAACATTCCCTACAAAAGCGATGAATTGGCTGCGGAAGAGTTTTGAAACAAGGTGGGCAAATTCTTTGCTGTCCGTTTTGATATTTCCTTCTTCAGACAGGACTTTCGTCATGGTTGCGGCTGTCATGGCAGGCTGCTTTGTTGCCAGTGTAAATCCCATAAGGTAGATCATGACAAAACCCATTGCATAGTTCATGGAATATAAAAATGCATGTGAAAAGTCACTTCCCGGAACATATCCGTAAAGCATTTTCAAGACGCAAAGCGCTCCTACAATAATTCCGCCGCCACTGGCTTTATAGAACATCGTCATATATTCTTTACGGGTAGAAGTGATGTAGTGCGCACCGGTTTCAGCCGTATGATTGGTAATGAGATGTGAAATCAGCCTTGTGCTGTCGTTGATGAGTTCTGAAATATTATTCCTATGAGATTTATAACTTAAAATATTAAAAATCAATTGTTTGGAATTTATTAAGATGTATTTCTCTTCGTCAATTACCAACAACTGTACGGTTTCATATATCCTTTGTACCTGTTGGCGGATTTTCAGCAAAGATTGGTTAATCTTTCCGGAAATTCCGTATTTAGAGGAATTTTTAAATGAAATATTTACAAATTCGAGACATTGTTCGATGTAAATTTTAATCTGCTTATATCTGCTGTCTTTAGAATGTAGCTGTAGTTCGGGATTCTTCTCAAATTCTGCGGCAAGCTCTTCCAATTCATTTTGTAAAGCAAGAAAAGGGTTATCAAAATTACGATATTGAGGGGCCATCCTTACTACCTCAACCTCCATTGCTGACCCGGTAACCCGCCATGAGAGAATATTCATGGAGAAGAGCAGCTCCTTTTTTACTTTTGGTTTTATGATCAAATCTGATAACCCAAGAATTCTGAAGAGCTCGTCAATTTCGTTTTCCGGAAGGTTCTGCAGAAATTCAAGATCTTTTTTTGGGGTAAAGCTCAGGTTGTCTATGGTGTACCAAATTGTGTGTTCATTTACGATTGGAGGAAGAACTTTATTAAGGATTCTTTTTTTCAGTTCGGGAACAAAGGCATTTTCGGAAAGAATATTAGCTTCTGTTAAAGACAGATTAAAAGTTTTATCCCTGAATATATTATGGATGTATTTTTTAAAGTTCTCAGCGATCTGCGAATTATTCCTTAGGAAATTGATAATATCTGTAAAATCCGCACTTTTAGCACTCTCCAGGAATTCCGAAAAGGGTTCAAGTGAAATCGTCTCATTCTTAAAGGAAAAATATTTTTTAAGAACAGACTCGAAATTATTGCCGGATTTAAAGAGTTTCATTCGTACAAAGATACTATTTCAAACGCACATTCCTCATTTGTCTCATGATCCAATTGTGTTTCTTTCTTAAATAGGCTGAAGGATTTTTGGGATCGTATTTTTTAGGGTTTGGCAAAACAGCGGCTATCCAGGCTGCTTCTGATGCGGTAAGGCTTTTAGAAGATTTTCCGAAATAGTATTCTGAAGCAGCTTCAACTCCGAAGACACCCTGCCCCATTTCGATGGAGTTGAGATATCTTTCAAGGATAATGTCTTTGCTCCACACCTTTTCTATAATAAAAGTGTAAACAGCTTCGAGCCCTTTTCTGAACCAACTTCTGCCCTGCCAGAGAAATATATTTTTTGCGGTCTGCTGGGAAATGGTGCTGCCTCCCCTTATCCTTTTACCTTTTTCATTGTGTTTCATAGCTTTTTCAATGGCGGTGTAATCAAAACCGTCGTGTGAAAAGAATTTTTGGTCTTCGGAAGCAATGACTGCTTTTTTTACATTGTTTCCCATTTCTTCATAGGAAATGTAGTCTCTCTGCAGTTTTCCGTATTTCAATATTCCACCTATCTGGGTAATGGTGATAGGCGGATTGAAAAATCTTCCCCAGACAATGAATATTACATTTAGAATAAGGATGATGAATATAATGCGTTTGATTGTTTTCCACATAACTTAAAAATGACTGTTCAAAAATAAGCAAATAGTATGAGTTATTGCAACTCTTTCATGTACGTAAACTGATAGTCCGGCAAAAGCTCGGGATGAAAAATTTTAATATAATCCTTTAAGACAAGATCTGATCTTACCACTCCGCTTTCGAAAAAGTCGTTTGCTTTTCCTTTTTCTTTTCCGGTAACTACATAAATTTTACCATTATTAAAAACTGGTAGTTTGCTGTAAACAGGATTCATTGTAAGCATTTCTTTTTTCGACGGATGGTTTCCTGCATTGATCCAGTACTGAACCTGGCCTGCTTTTGCAAATACTTCCTCAAAGCTCATGGTAACCGCTTTTTGCTCGGCGTTATTTTTCAAAATATAATTGGCATTGGCATCTGATAGAAAATGGGCAAGCGATGTTTTTCCGCCAGGCAGATACCATACATTACCGTACATTTCATTCGCAAGGACAGTGGGTTTTTCTTTTGCTTTTGCAGCAAGTTTTTTTAAATTTTGATAATTTTTATTAATTTCATTATATAGATCGGTTGCTTCCTGACTTTTTCCGAAAAGTTTCCCGAAAAGTTTGATATAGGCTGTTTTTTCCAAGGGGTTCTGCTCGAGATATTCGTCTAAGAAGATGACCTGTATCCCATTATCTTTTAAAAGCTTATAGGTATTGTCGAAACTTGTGATATGGTTGGTGAAAATAGCATCAGGTTTTAAAGAAATAATTTTTTCAACATCATATTTTTGTTCATTTCCTACGTTTTGAATTTTCCCTTCTTTAATTAAATTTTGAATGTCTTCAGAATAAATATATTCCGGGCTCGCAACGCCTATGATCAGGTTTTCGGCCCCAAGTTCGGTTATATATCCGGCCATACTTGCATTCAGCAGTATGATTTTTTTAAATGGAATTTGATTTTTTTTGAAGTTATAGGTAAAATTTCCGGACTGAATGTTCAAGATTTCGTTTTCTTCAGTATATTGAACATGACTGGAGATTAAAACTGGTTCTGAAGCAGATTTTTTTTGTTCTCTTTTACAAGCCGTTAGCGTCAAAAACGCGATTAATAGTAAAATTCTTGGTTTCATCTTTCAAAGAAAGCAAAAAAGTGTTATATTTGCAAACCATTAAACAACGGCCTCGTGGCGCAACTGAATAGCGCATCTGATTACGGCTCAGAAGGTTACAGGTTTGAATCCTGTCGAGGTCACTAACAGCCAAAAGGCGCCAACTGAAGACAGTAGGCGCCTTTTTTTATTTACTTTTTGATTAATTTTCAGTTCTGAAAATCAAATCTTTAGTTTTAATTTCCTCAATAACTTTTTTAAAATCTTGCATAATTATTTTAGTAACTGTGAAATTCTTTCCAAATCTTCTACCAAATTTTTTGACATTTCTTGGGTTATTGTACAAGACCGGAGAGAGATGATAATTCATTTTTTTGGTTTTTAAACGACTAACTAATTATTAAATGATAATACAAAAAATAAACGAAAATTAACAAATAATAACCAGCCTGATTGCAAAAGAATAAAACCTTCTATTTTAAGAAGGTTTTAAATTTAATGCTACAATGAAAATTTGACGGCTTCAATATTTTACTTCAACAAATCTCCCATTCCAAACGCCGTTAGCGCTTTATCATATTCAACTTGCACGGCATCATTTGCAGCTTTGATGTATTGTCCTGTGAAAGGATCAACATTGGTTCTTATCGGGCGCTTACCTTTCGGTAAGCTGATTAAATTTACCACGGCGTCTGCAACATCTTGCGGATTAGGATTTAAGGTTTCAAATGCCTTACCAATAGCAGCTCCCATTTTATTAGGATAATCTGCTATGGCTTGATAAGCATCGTTAACCGAAGCATCGGAACCAGGGTTGAATTTTCGTGACATCTCTGTCGGGAAAGCACCCGGCTGTAGGATGGCAACATCTACACCCAATGGTCTTACTTCGTAATGCAAACCTTCACTGATTCCTTCCAAACCAAATTTTGAAGCACTGTACATTGTTGCAAAAGGAAATGAAACTGTACCAAATCCGCTGGTGATATTGATGATAAGACCTTCGGATTGCTTACGCATAAATGGCAACACCAATTTCATCAATCTCCAAGGTGCGATGACATTGATATCAAATATTTCTTGCACATCTGCAATGGTAAAACTTTCGGCCACACCGTTTCTGCTAAAACCCGCATTGTTTACCAAAACATCTATTGTTCCTTCTTTTGCGATAATGGTATCTATGGCCTTCTGCACACTATTTTCGTCCGTAAGTGCGACATCCAAAACGGTGATGTTTTCTATTTCGGAAAGAGCTTTTGCTTTAGCTGAATTTTTACCGTTTGTATCTCTCATGGTTGCATATACTTGGTGTCCCAAGGCAGCAACGCTTTTTGCGGTAAGCCATCCAAATCCGCTATTTGTTCCTGTAATTAATACTATTTTTTTGCTCATTATATTTTGTTTTAAGTTAATGATACAAATTTCCGAACTTTAAAAATGAAAACATTTACCATTTGGTAAAAAGAAATTCTAGCGGATGTTTTTTCTAATTCTGCTCAACGATTGTTGCGTAACGCCCAAGTACGAAGCGACCAATGAAAGCGGAACACGATTGATAAGCATTGGATATTTTTCGAGGAATGACAGGTAACGGGTAGTTCCGTCTTCCGAAACCAACGGACTTCTTCTGTCCATCGCTTCGGTTAAACATTTGTGTGTTATTTTAGCTGAAATCTTATCCCAATCCAGAATTGTATTTAAAATTTCGTCCCAATCTTTTTTAGAGAACACTAGCATTTTACAATCGGTTACAGCTTGGATGTAATCAGTTGCTGCTGCTTGCGCATCAAATTTTTACTGATCTGAAACAAAACTGTTTTCGCTAATAAAATAATAGGTGATTTCTTCGCCCTTATTATTGTAATAGCAAAAACGAAAAACACCATCCAAAACGAAACCAATGTATTTTGGGATTTTTCCTGCTTCGGAAAAATAATCATCTTTTTTCAATTCCAATTCCGTTGCCTTACTTTTGATAAAGTCGATTTGCTGTTGGTTCAAATTGCCAAAATGCAGTATATATTCAATTAACTTTTCCATTGTTGTAAAGTTATGAAGCAATTTTAATCAGGAAATTACCATTTGGTAAAAAAGTAATGTAGGCTGGGTTTAGAACAAAATCGTGGAAGGTTACATTTTAGCAAAGTTAAATGACGTTTTCTAATTGAAACGAGCCTTAAACTCCACCGGGCTTTGGCCTGTTTTAGCTTTAAATAAGCGACTGAAAGATTGCGAATATTCAAAACCTAATTCATAGGCTATTTCTGAAATTGATAAATCAGAAGTAGATAATTTTTCTTTTGATTTTTCAATAATCTTGTTTTGAATGTGCTGTTGTGCATTTTGTCCTGTTAAAGAGCGCAACATATCACTCAAATAGCTTGGCGAAAGATGGAGGCTGTTGGAAAGATCCTGGACTGTCGGGATTCCTTGAACTGCCAGATTTTCATCCTCAAAAGCTTTTTCCAAAATTTTCTCCATTTTTTGTAAAAGGTCGTTATTAACTTGTTTTCGGGTTATAAATTGTCTCTTGTAAAATCTATTGCTGTAATTGAGCAAAGTTTCTATTAAGGAGATCATTACATCTTGACTGAAATCGTCAATCCTGCTCTTTAACTCTTCATCAATATTCTTGAAAATTGAAATAACAGTGTCCCTTTCTTTATCTGAAAGATGCAATGCTTCATCCACAGAATAAGAGAAAAAGCCATACTGCTTTATCTTATTTGCCAAAGGATAAGATAATAAAAAATCGGGATGAATCAATAAAGTGTAACCAGAATGATCGCCGTTATTATCGCTATTTGAAGTAATCTGATTAGGTGACACAAAAAACAATCCACCCTCATCAAAATCATAATGATGTTGTCCGTATTTTATCTGCCCGGTAAGATTTGATTTGTAAGAAATCTTATAAAATGCTGAAGTTCTCAGGTCTGTTATGTTACTATAATCTATCTTTTTACTGGTATTGTCGAATAGACTGATCAACGGGTGCAAGGGTTTTGGCAACCCAAGCATCCGATGTAATTCTGTAAGTGAATTGTAATGGTAAGGAATATTTTTGTCCTTTTTCATCTCATAAATTTAGTAATTTTCTACCACGGAATTTCGCCGTTGTCAGTATTCATATCTTCAGAGAAAAATTTACCTGTCGGTCCGTCTTCTCCAATGATGGCATATTTTACAATTCTGTTACCGGCATCTACAACAGAACCTTGCCCCAAATTATGATTAAAATCTGTCTTGGTCGAACCTGGGCTTACAGCATTTACCTTAAAGGGCAAGTCCTTCAATTCATACGCCAGCACAATGGTGTACATATTTAAGGCTGATTTTGAAGACTGATATACCGAGCCTTTGAAGTTGTAGTGAATAAAATTTGGGTCGCTGTGTAAAGTGAGCGAACCTTGGCTTGAACTTACATTGACAATTCTGGGCGCTGATGATTTCCGCAATAAATCCAAAAATGCCTGCGTAACTCTTATCACACCATATACATTTACCTCATAGACTTTCTTATAAATATCTACACCTGTTTCTGTTGCAGTATGCATTACAGGTTTGCCATCTTTAAATTCTATTCCATTGATACCGGCATTGTTGATTAGTACATCGAGTACCTGTGTTTTCTTGCCCAATTCAATCCGGGCACTATTCACCGAATCCTGATTGGTAACGTCTATCTCTAACAATTCAACATTTTTCAGCCCTTCATTTTTTAATTTTTCGACGGCTTCTTTACCATTATTTAAATCTCTGCTACCCAGATAAACATAGTACCCTTTTTGTAACAATTGTTTTGCAACCTCGAAACCAATGCCTTTGTTCGCTCCTGTAATTAATGCCCTTTTCATTTCTTTTATTTTAAATGTTTGAAAAACAAAGGTCATTCTATCTGAAATATTGTTTGTAACGCAATTGAGGTTTATTGTAACAAAATCGTGGAATGTTTACAGTTTAAAAATAAATGATATTTCTAATTGAAATTAGCCCTGAACGCCAACGGACTTTGGCTTGTTTTTTCTTTAAACAATTTGCTGAACGATTGCATATGCTCAAAACCTAATTCATAAGCAATTTCACTTACCGTTAAATTAGTTGTTGATAGTTTTTCCTTTGCTTTTTCAATCAGTTTTTCGTGAATGTGCTGTTGCGTATTCAAGCCTGTCAATGTCTTGAGTAAACTACGCAGATAGGTTGGCGAAATATGTAATTGGTCTGAAATATATTGAACAGTTGGTAATCCTTTTGAAACCAAATTATCACTGTTGAAATAATCTGAAAGCAATGCTTCCAACCGGTCGAGGATTTGATGGTTGGTTTTCTTACGGGTAATGAATTGTCGTTGATAAAACCGTTCCGAATAATTCAACAAAGTTTCTAAATGTGAAATGATGATGTCCTGACTAAATTGGTCTATGTTTGTTTGATATTCGTTTTTGATGTTTTCAACAATAGCATTTATCATTGTTTCTTCCTTCTCCGATAAAAACAAGGCTTCATTGATGGTGTAGCCAAAAAAATCGTATTGTTTTATTTTTTTAGCCAAGGAAGTATTCCATAAAAAATCGGGATGGATAAACAGCATCCAGCCGTCTATATTTTCCGGAATACTATTACTTTCTCCGCGTAAAATTTGTCCAGGCGATAAAAATGCCATTACGCCCTCATCAAAATCATATTGTTGTTGTCCATAAAATAATTTATTACAACCTCTTTTTAAAGTAATCACATACAAATCAAATAGTACAGCAAAAATTCCTGTATCCTTTTTTTGTTTTGATAGATCAATAAGTTCAATCAATGGATGATGCGGTTTAGGCAAACCCATTATTTTGTGCAACTCAGAAATGGTTTTTATTCGGATTGGCTTTTCCATCATGCAGATTTGATTAATTTTTTAAAAACGGATATTTCAACGAAATCAACACCAAAGGCATCATTAAAAACGGAATTTCCATCAATACCATTTTAAAATTACCAATTCTCATTGCCAACGCCATAATTATTAAAATAGAAATAGCATTGAGCACATTACCCAAAAAAAATGTTTTGGGGATAAGCAACAATACACCCACCAATAATGTAACCCCACCGAAAACAGGTATCATTGTTTCGGTAATGCCTAATTCTCCCATCATTTTCATTGCTTCGGGATTTTCTTTATAATTAAATGTGTCCCAACCATGTTTGAATGCCAGAAAAACCGACACTAATAACAATACCAAAGAAATTATATTTTTTACCATCGTTCTATTTTTGAAAACTTACTTTACTAATTTATCGAATTCTTTTAAATTTCATCGAAATATTAAAATGTAACCTTTGCTAATTTTTGCGATACTTCCCATAATTTTTTAGCAACTTCTGAATCATTTGCTTGTTCAGGGATTTTTGCAATAGTTGGAAAACCACGGGTTTCACTCATTTTATTAGGTCCATAATACAATCCGCCCTTAGCTTCCGGTGAAGTGGCTGCAAATAAAGTGGGCAATGCTCCTTGTGACTGTGGCTGAAATAAAAACGGAAAAAATCTTCGCATAATTCCCGGAATACTCCATTTACCGGCACCATTTATCAATAGATTGGTTCGGGAAACACCCGGATGTGAAGCAATACTTGTGATGCCCCAACCGTGCTTTTCACTTCGTCTTTGCAATTCTAAAGCAAACATTAAATTCGCAATTTTTGCCTGGCTGTATGCTTTCCCTGGAACATACGAAGATGTCGACTGAAGGTCATCAAAATTAATTTGCCCATTACGATTGGCGATGCTCGAAACGGTAACCACACGAGCATCTTGTGCTTTACGAAGCAAAGAAAGCAATTGGGCTGTCAATGCAAAATGACCAATATGATTGGTACCAAATTGTAACTCAAAACCATCGGCAGTTTCCAGCCTATTGGGTGGTGTCATTACGCCAGCGTTGTTGATCAATAAGTCAATAGGTTCGCCTCTTTCAATCATTCTTGAAGCAAAGGCTTTTATTGAGGATAGATCTGCAAGGTCTATTTTCTCAAAACTCACTTTGGCTTTTGGATTAATTTCAAGAATTTCAGCAATGGTTGCAGCTCCTTTTAGAGCGTTCCGTCCCATTATAATCACGTTCCAACCGGCAGAAGATAATGCCAGTGCATCTTCGTAACCAATACCTTCGGTACTACCTGTGATGACAGCTAAACCTTTATTTCTCTGAGGAATATCTGAAGTTGTCCAATTTTTAGTTTGTTTTTTCATTATTAAAGTTGTTTGATGCAAAGTTGGCACAACTTTAAACCTTGGATTTATCTAAAACGACTTTTGATGTAGTCAAAAAATTACTTACTAATCTTTTGAATTTCAAAAAGGGTAATTAATTGTTTTTACTAACGGTATCATATCTTTTCCCATCCGGCAAATGAAGAATACGAAGAGAGTTTGATTGAAGCATTAGGAGGTTTATTGCCTGAAGATAAAGATTAGAGAACAGAATTTTGCTAATAATGGGGAAGAAAAGGAAACGAATACAAAGACATAAATAAGACTGATTTATTAAAAAGATAACTTTTCACTTTTATGAATTTTTCAACAAAGTAAATTAGGACGTTTCAACAAAGTTTTTCATTCTATAATCATCTAATTTTGTTTCAACAAACAATTAAAATTAAAAAAGATGAAACAATACAATTATCAAGGTAATTCGCAAAAGCCAATTAATTCTGGATTTAATGCAAAATCAACAACAGATGAAGTTATTAAAGGTATTAATCTCGAAGGAAAAATCGCTATCGTTACAGGAGGAAATACAGGAATTGGATTGGAAACAGTTAAAACTTTATCCAAAGCAGGAGCAACCGTAATCGTTCCGGCTCGCAACCTCGAAAAAGCAAAAAGAAATCTTGCCGGAATTGCTCGTGTGGAATTGGAAGAACTGGATTTAGCCAATCCCGGTTCTGTTGATGCTTTTGCAGAAAAATTTCTGGTTTCAGGACTTCCGCTTCATTTGCTCATCAATAATGCCGGCATCATGTGGGTTCCGTTACGCAGAGATGATCGGGGTTTCGAATCTCAATTGGCAATCAATTATTTAGCACATTTTCAACTCACAGCAAGATTGTGGTCTGCATTGAAAAAAGCTAACGGCGCAAGGGTTGTAAATGTTTCTTCTGGCGGACATCAGTTTTCTGATTTCGATTTTGAAGATCCGAATTTCATCCATCGTGAATATGAGACGTTAATCGGCTATGGACAATCTAAAACCGCTGTCAATCTTTTTTCGCTCGAGTTTGACAATCGTGCAAAAAAACACAATGTGAGAAGCTATGCTTTGTGTCCCGGAGCTGTCGGAGAAACGGAATTGTCAAGAGATGCCCCTGCAGACTTGTTTCACAAATTGGGTTATAGCGATGCGGAAGGAAACATTTTACCGGAAGTTGCCGCTTCCTTGAAAACCATTCCCCAGGGAGCAGCAACTACGGTTTGGTGCGCTACAAGTCCATTGCTTAATGATTTAGGAGGTGTCTATTGTGAAAATGTTGAAATAGCAAATCTTAATTCGGATGTATCGATTATAGGCGGAGTTAAAGCTTATTCGCTGGATGAAAAAAATGCAAAACGCTTATGGAATTTGAGTGAAGAAATGACAGGCATTTCATTTGAAGTGAGTTGATATTTGTACATTTGTAATACATGGATTATCAAGTTAATTATATCAATCCGGAACTTAAACTTTCCTGTTACGAAGGAAAGTTGTTCAAAACGGAAGCAGCATTTCAAGATCATTTACTGGTCTGGTTAATTTCGGGTGAAACCAAAATTATTCAGGCAGATGAAAGTTTTGTTTTCGGAGCGGGCAGTACTTTTTTGATTCCGAGAAACCAATTGGCAACCATCATCAATTACCCCAAAGATGGATTGCCGCACAAAGCTGTTGCGATGCACCTTTCGACAAAGAGATTAAAATATTTTTTTGACAATCAATCTGTCAGGTCGGAAATTGAGACCGGAAAAATCATTCATTTTCATCCACATCCTTTACTGGAAAGCTGTCTACATTCGCTAATTCCTTATTTCGAAATACAAAATGATTTCCCTGAAAATATTGCCTCATTAAAGATCAATGAGGCAATCAATATTTTACGAACCATTGACCCGACAATCGATGCAGTTCTGAACAATTTTGAAGAACCAGGAAAAATTGACCTGAAAACTTTTATGGAAAAAAACTTCATGTTCAATATGCCACTGGAAAAATTTGGATACCTGACTGGTCGTAGTCTGACCACTTTCAAACGGGATTTTTACGAAGCATTCCATATGACACCACAGCGATGGCTTACCAAAAAGCGTTTGGAAACGGCACATTATGAATTGACTCAGAAAAATAAAAAACCTGTTGACTTTTATCATGAAATCGGATTCGAAAATCTTTCCCATTTTTCATTTGCTTTCAAAAAACAGTATGGATTGACACCGAGAGAATTAATTGGACAAAATTCATATTGTGAAAAATAAATAGAAGGGCCAAAGAAGAAATCAGCCAAAAACCGAAAGCTCCTGTCATATTTTATAAGAAACTGCCAATACAGTGAGAATAAACATAAATAGCGGTGAAGTAAATGGAGATTTCAGGTTTTCTGCTGCTATTTCCATTTTCACGGAGGGTAAATCCAAATAATTCCATCCAGAGTAATCAGTTCTACGTTGAGTTGATTAAATCTTCCGAGCCCGAAATCTCCGGTGCTTTTAATTCTTTCACCGTGTGAGTGCTTTCGTAAATTCCTCTCAGCATTGTATCAATCATAGAATAATACGAAATTCTATAATCCTAAGGTTTTTTTTGGACTTTTAGACTGTTGCGAGATATCTAAAACGGAGCTCAACTATGCCAAAAAAGACAGATTAAAGATTGTTTTTTTCATCATTGCAGATGGTCATTATTTTTGTAAAATTTTAATAGAAACCTATTTCTTTTGGTAATAATTATCCTTTCCCTCGATCCAGTCTTTTCTTGCCGGACTGAAAAAATCGATGTCAATTGTATCATCCTCCAATGCTGTAAAACTGTGCGGAACATTCGGTGGAATGATGATTCCGTCTCCAGCTTTAACGATATATTCTTTATCCAGAATTTTCACTTTTACACTTCCTTTTGTGATTAAAGAATATTGCTCATTGGAATGATGATGGGTTGGAACTACCGCTCCTTTTTTATACGTAAAATATCCAATCGTTCCCTGTTCGCCGGAAATCATTCCTCTTGTGAGAAGCTCATTCACCGGTTTTTCAGGTAATTGTTTTAACGTAAATAGCTGAACATTTTGTGCAGAAATTTTCGCAGCAAATAGCGTAGTCGTAATTAATAATAGATTCTTCATTTTGTAATTGAATTGATTGGATTTTAAATTTTAATTCTAAACACTTTAAAAGGCTTTTTAAACTGCGCTACCCCATTATGAAACCAAGGCATCAGCTGAATCTGAGAATTGGAAATGTATAAATATCCATCATCAGAAATACTGTAACTGTCCGGCCAGATCAGTTTTTCATCGTCTTTTACAATTGTCTGCATTTTCAAATCCGGCGTGATTTTTACGATTGAATTTTTCTCCAAATCTCCCAAATACAGGTTTCCTTTTTTATCGAAAATCATCCCGTCTGTCGTGATGAATTTTCCTAGATCTTCTACACTTTTGTTTAAAACAGCTTCATTGGTTTTAAAATCTCTCAGTAAACTTGTTTTAATTCTGTACAAACGGTTATCCGTAAGTGGTTTGTAGTATAAGTATTGGTTATCGGGAGTCAGCGCAATACCGTCTGAATTCACTTTTAATAAAGAACCGTCTCCTTTTTTAAGCTCTGTTCCCAAAGGTGAAAAGTGATAATTCGGGTCAGATTTGACCGAAGAAGAATTGGCTAAAACCAATCTTGATGCTCCTGTTTTAATATTGAGCACAACGATTCCCCCTGTATTTGAATTGGTTAAATACACAAAACCATTTTCATTATCCACGCGGATATCATTGATGTAAACATCTTCGCTCACCACATTTTCAGGAAATCTGTATATTTTCTCAATTTTATTTGTGGCTAAATTGATTTTCACCACCTTACTGCTGTGTTGGTACACTTTACCCAATCCGATTCCTGCCGCATCCACTACCCAAAGAAATCCTTTATCATCGGTAACTACAGACTGTACGGTTACAAATTTATTTTGCCCATCCTCACCTTTTTTAAAATTATTCCATTCTTCATCGGGATAAGGAACTGGTTTTCCATCTTTTACCTCAACAACCGAATAAGAATGCGTGTCCAGCCAATAAGGATAATTCACAAAAACCCGGTTATCTTTTGCCACGGCAACACCCGTTAGCTGATATGTGCTGTCAGCAAAAACTTCTTCTAATTGTGCATTTTCTTCGGTAGAAACTTCGCTATTAGCCATTTGTTTCGGCTGTTTGGAAGACTCTTTGCAGGCGCTCAAGGAAACCAATGCCATTGCTAATATTGCTATATTTTTTAAGTTCATTTTGATGATTTTAAATGATAGATTTTACAAAGTCACCACGATTTTTCCAACCGTTCTGCCCGTTTCCTGCTCCAAATGCGCTTCTCTCATTTGTTCAAAAGGAAAAACCTTTGAAACGTGAGGTTTTACAACACCGCTTTCCAGTAAAGAAGCAATCTGTTTCATATCTTCACCGCTGGATTGTACAAGAATGAAATAGCCTTTCACCCCTTTAGCTTCCGCTTTTGCTGTTACCTCTTCATTCAGTCCTGTTGGAATACTGATGATGGAGCCGCCCTCTTTTGTCACTTCAAGGGATTGGTCAATATTTTCGGCGCCTATTGTATCCAGTACAAAATCAAAAGTTCTGCCCGCTGATTTCCAGTCGAAACCGTGATAATCGATATGTGAATCTGCACCTAAACTCAACACAAAATCTTTATTTTTTGCGGAAGAGGTTCCTGTCACTTGCGCTCCTAAATATTTGGCAATCTGTACCGTAATATGTCCTACTCCACCCGAAGCGGCGTGAACCAAAACGTTTTGCCCTTCCTGAATATTCGCATTGTGAACCAACGCCTGATATGCCGTAAGCGCAACCAAAGTGGAAGCTGCAGCATCTTCAAAAAAGATATTTTTAGGTTTTAGAGCCAGTTGATTGGCAGGAACTGCGACATATTCTGCATACGCTTTTCCGTGTCCTGGGAAATTGACCATTCCGAAAACCTCATCACCAACTTTAAAGTCGGAGCTTTTAGTTTCTTCTATAATTCCTGAAATATCCCAACCTAAAATCAGTGGATTTTCTGTTTTGATTCTTCCGTAAACTCCTTTTCCGGCACGGCTTTTTACATCAACCGGATTGATGCTGATGGCTTTTACTTTTATCAATACTTCTCCATCGTTAATCGTTGTTTTTTTCAATTCTACGTATTCTAAATTTTCAACGTTTCCTGCTTCTTTTAATACTATTGCTTTCATAATGCCGGTATTTTTCAATGTTATTAATTCCTATTTTTATTTAGTTTGATTTTCAATGATTTTGATACGTCAAAGGTAGAAGCATTACGGCTGAATAAATAGTCCATTTTGTGGTAAGAATAGCACAGATTTACAGAAATGAATCCCCTACGATAGAAGGATTTAATTCTAAACCGTATAAAAAGCCTTCGGAACATAATGATATCCTTTCGCCGTTTTTTGAATAAAACCTAAGCCCGGAAAAGGCAGATGATCTCCAAAAAAAAGTTTCTTTGTCGATGATAATTTTTCCAGCACATCTTTACGTGTTTTGATGCCTAATTCAAAATCGGAATCAATCTGATTGCCCCACTCCGGATACTCTATCAGCATTATATGTTGGAAGGTATCTGCGATATGAACCAATTCCTCATCTCCAGAAGAAATGGTAATAATGGTATGTCCCGGAGTATGTCCCGGAGCGTGTTCCAATTTAAGAAAACCGAAAAGCTCTGCTTCATCTGCATACAAATTAAGCTTGTCCTCAATGGGCCTGAAATGGTCTCTTGCAAACTGAATCTCAAAATCGGAGAACTCGTTTTTTGTACCCTGCGAAAAATCAGGTTCTTCGGACATCCAGAATTTATATTCTGTCTCCGAAATGTAATAATCAGCATTCTCAAAAACCAATTTTCCGTCTTTATCAACAACTCCTCCGATGTGATCCGGATGGGCGTGCGTGAAGACAATGTCTGTAATTTCATGCGGACTAACACCCAAATTTGCCAGGTTTTCAATTAATTTCCCGGTCGAAGGGGATACCATTACACCGCTTCCTGCATCAATAAGAATATTTTTCTCTCCATTCGTTATAAAGAGAATATTGCCTGCGAGTTCTATTTTATCCTCACGAAGCATACTGTTTGCGAAAAAATCTTTAATTCTTTCTTTCTGAATGTTGGGTGCAAACATCGGCTGAATGGTTTCGATTTGTATTACACCGTCGGTTATTACAGCCAATTTCAGTTGTCCTAGCTGAAATTTAAAAAATCCTGAATTTTTAATGTCTTTTGTTGTATTCATTTTTATAAATTTGTTACTACAAAATTATAGTAAGTAACTATCCAAAATACATTACTACCCTTTTGTATAGCACTATCTTTAAAGTAAGTAACAACAGATTATGGCAAGAGTGACTGACGGTACAGAACAAAAAACATGTTTGGAAATCATGCTTCCGATACAGGACGCATTAGAAATTTTGAAAGGAAAATGGAAACTGCCAATCATTGTTTCTTTGTCTTTCGGGAGTAAAAGATTCAGAGAGCTTGCAAGAGAAATCCCAAAAATAACGGATAGGGTTTTATCAAAAGAATTAAAGGAACTGGAGACTAATCATTTAATTACCAGAACCGTTCACGATACTTTTCCTCCCACTGTAGAATATGAGATTACAGAACACGGGCTTTCTTTGGAAAAAGTAATAATGTCTCTGAAAGACTGGGGACTGGAGCATCGAAAAAAAGTCACAGAAAAGTAATTCGAACTTATCTGTGACTGTTAATTATCATAATTGTAGGAATCAATTCATCTGTGATTTCCTGAACTCCAGAGGTTTCATTCCCGTTTGTTTTTTGAACAATCTTGTGAAATAGGACGCATTTTCAAAGCCTAATTCGTATGCGATTTCAGCGACACCTTTTTCTCCTAGTCTTAATAGATTTTTCGCTTCGGAAATCATAAAAATATGAATAAGTTCCATTGCGGTTTTTCCTGTTTCCTGCTTTAACAAATCACTTAAATATCTGGGCGAAACAAAAAGCTGGTCAGCTAAAAAGGCCACATTCGGAAGTCCGTTTTTTTCCAGCAAACCTTCGCTGATGTATTTTCTCAACGCATCATTGAATTTTGAAGCGGTCTTTCCGGTCAGCTGTACTCGGTCAATAAACTGTCGTTTGTAATATCGCTGTGCATACTTTAAAATGGAAGAGATATGACTTAAAATAATATCACGACTGTATTCATCAGGATTATTAAAATATTCGCTCTGAATTTTTGAATAAAGCTCTAAAATTATCTGCTCTTCTTTCGGCGAAAGATGCAACGCTTCTGTTACTTCGTAATCGAAAAAGCTGTATTTCTCAATTTCTTTGAACAGTTCGTGACCGTTCAGATAATCTTCATGAATCATAAGCATATAGCCTTTTTCTTCAAACTCAAGGTTTTTCATTTCGATAATCTGTCTTGGCTTCGCAAAGAAAAGGCACCCGTTATCGTGGTCATACGGTGTGCGACCATACATAAAAATCCCTGATTTTATTTTTTTGAAAGCGATCACATAACAATCTGTGGTAAACTCTCTGTTCCCCAATTTACACTCCGACTGACAGCCAATCATACTGAAAAGCGGATGTTCCGGAGCATCCCAATGATTACCCAAATGTAATTCGGTAAGGGTTTTGTAATGTTGCATCGGTTTAATTTTATCCTAATTTAAATTAATTTTATCAAAACAGAATTTTTTAATCCAAAAAGATTTATTAGTATTTTAAATTAATGACCGTGCGCGGCAATACTGACCTCTTTCCAGTTCTGGATATCATTTAATCTTTTTGTATAAACTTCGTTCATTACGTGATAAGCAATTTTGCCGAATAATAATCTTTGTGGTGGATTTTGATTATCGATAAGATTCAAAACAGGCTCTACTGTTGCTTCCGGTTTTCCCCAGGTATCAGGATTGTCACCCGTTTCTGCAAATGCTTCACGCACCGGATTGTACTCTTCAATATCCGAAGAAGTCTGAACCGCAGAAGCTCCCGACCAATCCGTTGCAAATCCGTTAGGTTCAATTAACGTCGTTTTGATTCCCAAATGTGCCGTTTCCGAACCGATAGTTTCAATTAAACCTTCTACAGCAAATTTTGAAGCGTTATACAATCCTAAAAGCGGCAAAGTCGTTAATCCTAAAAAGCTGGAAATTTGAATAATATGTCCGTTCTTTTGTTTTCTCATTATGGGTAAAACTGCCTGTGCTACCCAAAGTGTACCGAAAAAGTTGGTTTCCATCTGTTCTCTTGCCTGCTGTTCTGTTGTTTCTTCCGTCGTTCCGAATACACCAAACCCTGCATTATTAATCAAAACATCAATTCTTCCGAAATGTTGTTCTACCTGTTTCGTTACTTCAAAAACTTCTGTACGGTTGTTGACATCCAATTTCAAAGGAAGGATACGATCTCCGTATCTGTCTTTCAAATCCTGCAGTGCTGTAATATTTCTTGCGGTTGCCGCAACTTTGTCTCCTCTTTTCAGAAGTGCTTCAGCCCATAATTTCCCGAATCCTTTTGATGCTCCTGTGATAAAAACTATTTTACTCATTGTTTTAATTTTTAGTGTTATTTAATGAAGCAAAGTTATCATCAAACCCCAAGGAATAGATAATCCATTTTAGCTGAAAAATAGCACAGAAATACGTTTTTGAAAAAATTTCTAAATCAAAAAGCCTTCTGAAAATACATCCAAAAGGCCTTCCTTAAAACTAAATACTTATATTAAAGACTCATTAAACAGCCTGTGCCAAAGGAAAATCGATAGGAATCTGAGTGTTGGCAAAAACATAATTGGTAAAGCTCCTTAGTGCGACCAAAGCTGTCAATTCAATAAAAGCTTTTTCGTCATATCCGGCGTTGAAGAAATTTTCTAAATCTCCGTTTCCTGCATTGCCTTTATTGTTTGCGATAGACTGTGCTAATTTAATTATAGCGTCTAATTTTGAATCTGAAAAGCTTCCTTTTCTAACTTCCAATGTATCGTCTTCCGTAAAACCTCTCATCTTCGCTAATGTCGTATGTGCGGCCAAACAGTATTCACATTCGTTGACTTGTGAAACGACAAGATTAATGGCTTCTCTTTCTTTTGCGGTAAAGGAGGAATCGTGAGCCAGAGACGCTTCGGTTTCCAACAGCGATTTTAATGCTGATGAAGAATAACCGATTGTTGCATATAAATTGGGAATTTTACCCATTTTTTTCTCTACGGATCCCAAAATGCTCTGTGCACCAAAACTCAACTGTTCTTTTTCTGGTACTGTGATTGTTTTCATTTTTTTATGATTTAAAATTGTTTCATTTTGCTGATACAAAGTTAAATCGGTATTTAGCCTGAAGGATAGCCCATTTCAGCGGAAGAATAGCACAGAATTACTTAACCCAAAATCGTAGAAATGTATAAGACATTCCGTAAAATCGATAAGCGATTCGTGTTTGCTTACCGGAACTTTGCCAAAGAAATTTTAAACAAATTCATTATGAAAAATACTGTATTCATCACCGGTGCATCATCGGGATTGGGAAAAGCAACCGCAAAATTATTTCAGCAAAACGGATGGAATGTAATCGCCGCTATGCGTTCGCCGGAAAACGAAAAAGAACTGAATCTTCTTGAAAACGTTCTGTTGGTAAAATTGGATGTCACAAAGCAACAACAAATTCAGGAAGGGATAAAACAAGGGATCGAAAAATTTGGTTCAATTGATGTTCTGTTAAACAGTGCAGGCTACGGATTAATGGGCGTGTTCGAATCTTCACGCCCTGAACAGATTGAGAAACAATTTGAAGTGAATGTTTTTGGTTTAATGAATGTTACGAAAGCCGTCTTACCGATAATGAGAGCTCAGAAAAAAGGAACCATCATTAATATTTCTTCATTCGGAGGAATTACAGCAGGGCCTTTTGCCAGTTTATACAACAGCTCGAAATTCGCAGTGGAAGGATTTTCAGAAGCTTTACATTTCGAAGTTTCTCCCTTTGGAATTAATGTGAAAATTGTAGAACCTGGAAGTATCGCCACCAATTTCAGAAGCGGAATCGAGATGATTCAGAATACAATTGAAGAATACAACACGGAATTGGCAGCATTTATCCCGAAATTCACCCAACGTACCGAACATCTTCCCAAAGCGAGCGCAGAAGCGGTTGCAGAAACTATTTTCGGCGCTGCAACGGATCAGCTTTCCAAGTTAAGATATGTAATTGGCGAAGATGCACAGTTTTACATTGATTTGAAAAATAAAAATTCCGAAGAAGATTTTTTAAGACTGATGCAGAACTAATCATTGTATTTTAAACCGTAAAAGTCACAAAAGATTTTAATATTGAATAAGCTTTAAATTTCCTTTTCAAACTTTCTTCTGTGACTTTTGCGGTAAAAATTTAGTATCAACAATATTATCTTTAATTTTAATAAAAATCAGAAAAATGTCAAAAGCTTTTATTTCTATAAAATCTGTTGCAGACCTTCATCGTTTTTATAATTACGGAAGTCCGAAACATCCTTTGATTACGGTGATTGATCTGAAAAACGTAAGCCGTTCCGACAAAAATTTCGCAGACCATCTCTACAGCCTTGATTTGTACACAATTGTTTACAAAAAATTTAAAGGAATTTTAAAATACGGACGCTCAAATTATGATTTTCAGGAAGGAACTTTAATGTTTACCGCTCCGAATCAGGTGATGAGTCCGAGTGCAGATACAGAGATTGAAGAAGGTTGGTTTCTGGCATTTCATCCTGATTTTATTTATGGTTCAGATTTAGGTAAAAAAATTCAGAAATATAGTTTTTTTCAATACGAAAGTAATGAGGCGCTTCACATTTCGGAAGATGAAAAAGCTTTGCTTGATGAAGTGATTGTAAGAGTCAAAAAAGAATATTCCCAGAATATCGACCGCCATACGCATGGTTTAATTTTAAATCAGATTGAAATGCTTTTGAACTACTCCGACCGATTTTACGACCGGCAGTTTTTCACCCGCAACAAAACAGGAAATGATATAACACAACGTTTTGAAAGTCTCCTTAATGATTATTTTAATGAAGACCATTTAACTGAAAAAAGAATTCCCGAAGTAAAATATTTTGCCGAAAAACTGAATCTTTCTTCCAACTACTTATCTGATGTACTCAGTAAATTCACCGGCAAAACGACAATAGAACACGTTCATTTGAAATTAGTAGACAAAGCAAAAAATATTCTTTTGGGAAGTACGAAATCGGTAAGCGAAATTGCTTATGAACTTGGTTTTGAACATCCTTCTCATTTTACTAAAATTTTCAAAACCAAAGCCGGAATTTCTCCACTACATTTCAGAAAACAGTTTCCTGAGCAAAATTGAAATATTCAAAATTACTTAACGGCTTCCTTTTTACACTGAACAGGCATTACTCCAACCACTTTTTTGAATAACCTTGTAAAGTAGGACGAACTTTCAAAGTCTAAATTGCAGGCAATTCCTGCGACATTACTTTTTGAGCCCAATAAGAGATTTCTTGCTTCTTTAATTAAATAAATATAAATGTGCTCCAATGCCATTTCTTCTGGTTTTCTGGTTTAGAATATCGCTAAAATATCCGGTGAAACAGCTAATTCATTTGCCATAAAATTTACCGTAGGCAAACCATCTTCAATGTGTTTATTTTCCTTAAAATAGTCATCTACCCGTCCCTGAGTTTAAAATTAAAAAACTCTTCCCTATATTAGCTTCAACAAAAATCTTTAATGAGCAAAAACGACAGCCAAAATACTGAAATCATACAGCGACTGCAAAGTATGCAGAAAGAATTGTCTATCATTTCAACTTTAAACAAGTCATTGGCAACTGTTCTTGATGAGATGGATTTTCAAAATGTTTGCACTCAAAATTTAAAACCGGAATTTGCTTATGATCATTTTATTTTACTTAGAAAATCAAATTTAGATATTGAGATTTTTCTCAGCAGTACAGATCATAAAATTAATATGAGCAAGAATACCAGCGATGTCTATTTTGAAAAATGCTTAAATTCCGCCGAGCCATTATACATAGACTTGAAAGAATTACCTGACAATTCATCGACCCCATACTATTTTTCTAATGCTAAAAAAGACGGGATGCGAATTGCGGTAGGGCTTTGTCTACCTTCTATCTCAAATGATCAAAATGTACTGTATCTTTTTTATAAAAATTACATTACAGCCGATGATTTTCCGGAAAGAATCTTATTGGCAGTTGCCACTCAGATCTCCATTACCATCCGGAATATTTTGATCGGGAAACAGATGCAAAAAAGAATTCAACCAGATGATGAAAAAATACAAGAGCCATCTGAAGATAAAAAAAAGCAAGAAGGATTTCAAGGAATTATAGGAGACAGTGAGGAGATAAAATACATTTTCGAAAGGATTTTGCAGGTAGCCCCATCATCTACTTCTGTTCTTATTGACGGAGAGACCGGTACCGGAAAGGAATTGATTGCACAAGCGATCCACAACTTTTCTTCGTTCTCAAAAAAACAAATGATCAAAGTAAATTGCGCTTCAATTCCACCCAATCTCATTGAAAGTGAACTGTTCGGTCACGAAAAAGGAAGTTTTACAGGAGCCACAGAATTTAGAATGGGAAAATTTGAGCAGGCTCAAAACAGCACGATTTTTCTGGATGAAATTGGTGAGTTACCTTTGGAACTTCAAGGAAGATTACTGAGAGTTTTACAGGAAAAAGATGTGCAGCGAATTGGAAGCAACAACTCAGTGAAATTGAACATACGGGTAATTGCAGCAACGAACAGAGATCTTCAGGAAGAAGTGGCCAAAGGAAATTTCAGAAGCGACCTTTATTATCGTCTAAATGTTTTTCCTATCCATCTTCCGGCTTTGCGAGAGAGAAAAAGTGATATTCCGTTGCTTGTCAATTATTTTCTTCAAAAGCATAATCTAAAAGCAAATAAAAAAATAAAAGGTTTTTCTCAAAAAATGATGAAGGAACTTTGTGAAAATCCCTGGTTTGGTAATATCCGCGAGCTTGAAAATGTAATTGAAAGAAGCATGATCACCGCGCAGGATGAATTTATAACAGAAATAGATTTTCCCAAAAGTATCGGTCTTAAAAAATCTGAACCCGAGCCAGAAATCAAGACTCTTCATCAAATGGAAAAAGAATATATTCTAAAAGTGGTAGAAAAATGCAATGGTAAAATCTTTGGTGAATACGGTGCCGCCATATTATTGGGACTGCCCCCTACAACGCTTCTTTCAAAGATGTACAGGTTAGGAATAAAAAAGGATTATCAGTTTAAAAAATAAAATTACTGCAGTTTACTCTTTTTGAAAATGTTGCACATGCATCTCTATTTTTCCGGAAGATACTGCCCAATATATCCACAATCCCAAAATGATAATAAGTGAAATACCTGGTATCCAAAATGATATCGCCAGAGCGATCAAGTATATTGGTAGACCGTACAGGTAATTGTTATGGATTTTTTTTATAGCAACATCTGTAATTCCGGGGCGAAGCAATTCTTTATTTTTGCTTGCATGATACCAAAGGAGGTTATAAGACAGATTGATTAAAACAAAAATTCCTGTATAAATGGCCACAACAAAAGATGATGCTTCACCATCAAAATACCTTGCCAATAAAGCGGTTGGGTACGAAACTGCACAAACTAAGAAAAGTATTAATCCATTGGCAAATGTAATGGCAGAATTCCTTCTGTAAATTTGTTTAAATATTTTATGATGGTTGATCCACATAATGAAAATGCTAAAGAAAGAAAGGATAAATGCCAAAAATGCAGTCCATTGATTTTTGAGAAAAATGATTAAATCACTACCGTTGTGTATTGAATTTTCCTCGGGAACGTGAAGGTCTAATACCAAAAGTGTAATCGCAATAGCAAAAACACCATCACTGAATCCTTCTATTCTGCCAGTTTCTTTTTCCATATTGATTACTTGTAGCCTTTATCGATTCCGAGTTTTTTCATTTTGGAATAAAGCGTCTGCGCCTGAATCTTCAGTACTTCTGCAGCGCCACCCACACCGGAAACTTTGCCGTTAGAACTTTGGAGCGCTTTCAAAATGTGGTCTCTTTCTATTTCTTCCAATGATTTTAGTTCGCTGTTGCCATCTTCTGATGGCGGTTTCTCAGTAGTTTTCGGGAGTTCAAACTGAGTGATTCCTGATGTTTTTGTTAAAAGTACAGTTCTTTCTATTAAGTGCTCTAATTCACGAATATTTCCCGGCCAGTCATATTGCTGAAGCTGTTTTAAAGCTTCATCACTAATTGAAATGATATTTTTTTTTGAGGCACCGGCGTACTTTTTTAGAAAATAATTCGAGAGCAGTTCTATGTCTTCTTTTCTATCTCTTAAAGAAGGTAATTCAATCGGAAAAACATTTAATCTGTAGTATAAATCTAATCTGAATCTTCCTTCTGCGACTTCTTTTTCCAACGAACGGTTGGTAGCAGCTACGATTCTGACATCGACTTTGATCGTTTTATTTCCTCCTAATCTTTCTATTTCCTTTTCCTGAAGAACTCTTAATAATTTAACCTGTGAATCCAACGGCAATTCACCAATTTCATCCAGGAATACAGTTCCACCATTTGCCTGTTCAAATTTTCCAATCCTCTGTGTATTGGCTCCGGTAAAACTTCCTTTTTCATGACCGAATAGTTCAGATTCTATTAAAGAATGTGGTAAAGCAGCGCAGTTTACTACCACAATTTTGCTGTTTTTTCTTGCTGAAAGCTGATGTACCGAATGGGCAATTTTTTCCTTACCTGTTCCACTTTCTCCAACGATTAGAACAGATGTATCTGCAGGTGCAACTATTTTTACTTTCTCCACTACATCCTGAAGCAGCTGGCTATTACCGACTATACCCTCAATAGGCTGGTAATTTTCATTCTCCGGATTTTCAACATCTTTTTCGATATCAAAACGGTATCTGGCAATATCCAACATCACCATCAAATCACGTTCACGAAATGGTTTGACCATAAATCCGTACGGTTGGGTTTCTTTAACCGCTTCCAGCGTGGTTTGATTGGTGTTGGCAGAAATATAAAGAAAAGGGATATTTATTTCCCGCAGTTCCCACGCGAGATCGATTCCTGTGAGATCACCCTTTAACATAATATCCAGAAGAACCCAGTCTGGTTTCTTATCTTTGATCGATTTTCTAGCCTGTACGACAGAAGATGCTATACCTGTGACTTGAAACCCTGCTTTTTTAAGCATGATTTTCAAATCGTTAGCAACAATAAATTCATCTTCTACAATTAAAATTTTTTCTTTCATTTTTTTAGAATTTACACTTCTCTATTCGAAGTTTCAATTTCTGTTTTTTTTCTAAATGTGACCCTGATCATCAGACCATTTTTATTTTCGAGGGAGAATGTTCCGTCGAGCTGATCGGCTAATCCTCTCATAAGGTTCATTCCCAAAGATTCGGTTTCATCAATATCAAAATCTTTCGGCAAACCTATTCCGTTATCTGAAATAATAAGCTGATAAAGATCCTGTCCCGTATTTTTAAAAGAAACATTTACTTCGCCTTTTGTGTTTTTGGGAAATGCATATTTTACAGTATTGTTGATAGCTTCATTCACAATCAATCCCATGGGAACTGCCTGCGCAACATCCAGAAAAATTTTTTCCGTTTCTACATTGAAGCTGATATTTTTTTCAGATGCATAGCAGTCTTTGATATATATGATCAACTCATAAATATACCATGACATATCAATCATGGAAACGTTATCCGACTGATATAGCTTCTGATGAATCAGTGACATGGCATGCATTCTGTGTTGGCTGTTTTGAATCGCCATGAGTGCGTCTTGATTTTCAAGATAAGCCGACTGGGTATTTAAAAGACTGATTACAATCTGTAAATTGTTTTTCACCCTGTGATGGATTTCTTTCAGCAGCCATTCTTTTTCGGCAAGCAGTTTTTTAAGCTGTTCGTTCTGTTCGTCGATCTGCTGGCGTTTTATTTCCAGGTTTTTATTTGCATTCGTTTTCAGCCGCGAACGATTATACAACAAAGCTGCGAAAAGAACTAATACCAACAGACTTCCGATGAATACATATCTCATAATCATATCGTTGGCAATACGGGTTTCCTGTAATTTCCCTTTCTGTGTAAGTAGCTGTATATCTTTATCCTTCTTTTCGGTATCAAACTGAATCTGCAGGCTGTTGATCTGTTTACTTTTTTCCCCGTTAAAAACTGAATCTGAAAACTTTTTATAAAGCTGATAATGATTAATGGCATCCAGATATTTTCCCTGGACCGAATCTGCTTTAAACCACACAAAATAGTTTTCCGACCGTAGCATATCATTTCCATTTTTTTTGGTAAGTGAATCAAAAAGTCTGGTTTTAGGATAAAATGCATTGAAATTTTTCGTCTGATAATGATAAAAAATAAAACTTCTGAGCATTGAGATGCGCTCGTTGTTCTTTTCGGCATTTTCACCATAATAACTGACCAGTTTTTTATAATAAACTTCGGCATTTTTAAACTGCTTCAAAATCGTGTATGTACTGAAGATAATATAGTCTTCTCTCTTTTCAAATTCCTTATCATCAATAGGATAACGTACTTTGTATTCCTTAATCATGTCAATAGCCTGCTGAAACTTTCGCTGTCTTATCAACATGGTAGACATATTGTTGGCCACAGTTCGCACATAGCCATTGTCTTTATTTTTTTTAGCTATATCAAGTGCTTTTTCCCAATACCTCATCGTCTTATCATTTTCGCGGAGATAGTAATACACCATCCCTATTCCACTGTAAATAGAACTTAGCTGCACAGAAGTGTCATTAACATTAAGGGCGGTTTTTTCTGCAAGAAGACCGTACTTCAGCGCTTCGTTATAATCTGCTTTGTCGATATAAACGTTAGCCATAATGCTGTAAACACCATGAACTTCTTTATATTTTACAGCTTTATAAACGGATAGAGCGCGTTTTAGCAATTCTATCGATTTGTCTGCATCATCCCTGTTCATATAAATTTCTCCCAAATCTTTCAATACGGAAGCCTGCTTTAATTTAGCTCCGGAAGACTTGTAAAGCTGCAATGCTTTTTCTTTAAGCTTAATTCTTACCTCAAAATTTTCAGGATCATTATCGTATGTAAAAGAGAGTTCTTCGTACCCTTCGCCTGCTTGCTGGATAAGCTTATTTCTTTCAGAATAAGAAATCGCCTTTTTTATTTTTGTAAAAGCAGCGGTTTTATTTTTTCTTTCTCTTTCGATTTTAGCATCCAGCAGTAAAGATTTTCCTATAATGAGTTTATTTTGGGTTTTGACAGAAATTTGTTGTGCCTGTTGATTAAAATAGTCAGCACTGTCCAGATCTTTCTTTAATTCTCCAGGCTTGGTTAAATAATATTCTCCAAGTTTAAACAGCAATTCCGATCTTTCATTGTTATTGTCTGATGCAGCAACCTGTTTTCGCAGAGATTCGGAATTTTCATCTTTCTGTGCTTTTACACTAATGCCTGAAAGCAACAGAAAAAGTGAAAAACAAATGCTTTTCTGAAAGTCTATACGGATAGATTGAGATATGAAATTCATTTTTTAAAGATAATTTATTACCCTATATTTTGACATTTTACACTTATTTTTCTACTATTGATGATTCTTATCAATACTACTTTGGCTAAAAATTACAATGATCATCAATCCTTTTTTGTTTTCAATAAAGAAAGTTCCGTCTAGCTGATTTGTCAATCCCCGCATAAGATTCATTCCCAACGATCCTGAGGTATCTATCTCCATATCTTCCGGAATTCCTACTCCATTATCTGCAATCACAAGCTTATATTTATTATTCTCCGTTTGTTTAAACTGAACCCTAACCTCACCATTTCTTTGGCCGGGGAATGCATATTTCACCGCATTGTTAACCGCTTCATTGATGATTAAGCCAATCGGCACAGCTTGGGCAGCATCCAGGAATATTGGTTCAAGATCTAAGACAAACTGTATGTTTTTGTCTAAAGAATAGCATTCTTCAATATAAGAAACAAATGCATTAATATACCAGAACATATCGATAACAGACAGATTTTCGGATTGATAGAGTTTCTGATGAATCAAAGAAATCGTGTGAATTCTCTGCTGGCTATTCCGGATGGCCGCTAAAGCATCTTCATTTTGCAGATAGACCAGCTGTGTATTCAATAGGCTGATTACGATCTGCAGATTGTTCTTTACCCGGTGATGAATCTCTTTCAGCAGCCATTCTTTTTCAGCTAACAGTTTTTTCAGCTGTTTGTTCTGTTCATCAATTTGCCTACTTTTTATTTTTAACTTTTTGTTTGCATTATTTTTTAGTCTCGCACGGTTATACAACAAAATTGCGAAAAGAACGAACACTACTAAAATTCCAGCGAATATATAGCGCATTGCCCTATCAATGGAGATTGTATTTTCCTGCAATTTCCCTTTATGCTTCAGTAATTGTATATCTTTATCTTTCTGCTCGGTTTCAAACTGAATTTGCAGACTGTTGATCTGCCTGCTTTTTTCGCCATTAAAAACAGAATCCGAATATCTTTTGTACAACTGATAATGCATTATGGCATCTCTATATTTTCCTAAAGTACTATCTGCTTTGAACCATAACAGATGATTTTGTGAACGCATTAAATCATTTCCAGTTTTAGAAGTGAGAGAATCAAACAATATTGCACTTTTATAGAAGGATTTATATTTTTTTTTATGAAAACGGTACATCATAAAACCGTACAGTACAGAGGTACGTTCGTTAGCCTTTTCTGCATATTCACCATAGTGATTTACCAATTTCTTATAATATACTTCTGCATTTTCCAACTCCTTCATGATTGTATAGGTGTGAAAAAGAACATTATTCTCATACATTTCAAATTCCTCATTTTCATGTGGGTAGAGTTTTTGATACTGTTTAATTATATCAATACCTTCATGGTATTTTTCTTGCTCTATCAATGCTACCGCAATATTAGCAGCTGCTGTTCTTATAAATGGTGTATCCTTGTTCTTTTTTGCAACGACCAAAGCTTTTTCGTAATACTGCATTGCTTTACTCTCCTGTTTCAGATAATAATAGACTAGCCCTACCTGATTATAAATTGAGCTTATATCTACCGAATGGTCATTAACTTTTTCAGCTGTTTTCTCGGCAAGATGTGCATACCGTAATGCTTCCTTATAATCTCCTTTCTGTACTTCCGCCAATGACAAGAGCTTATAAACCATCTGTACTTTTTCGTATTTTGCAGAATGAAAAGTAGCTAAAGACTGCTTTAGGATAGCAATTGCTTTTTCAGGATCTTCTTTAATGCTGTAAATCTCAGCCAGATCTTTTAAAATATTTGCTTTTTTTAATATCTTACGAGACCTATCAAAATAATAAATAGCTTTCTCCTTCATTTTAATTTTCCCGGTAAGATTTTCAGGATCATTATTAGACATATAAGAAAGTTCGCTGTACACGTCACCGGCCTGCTCGTCCATCTGATGAGACAGAAAATAATTCAGTGACTTTTTCATTTTAGCGGTTGCCACATCCCATCGGGCTCTTTCCTTATCAATACGGGCATCCAGAAACATTACCTTGCCTTTGTTTAATTGATCACCGGTTATGATACTTAGCTTTCCGGCTTCTTTATTGCACAGTTCTGCACTGTCTAGGTCTTTCTTGTATTCTCCGGCTTTTGTAAGATAATACTCTCCTAGTCTCAAGTATAAATTGGTTTTCTCTTTACTGTTGTCTGAAAGTGAGATCCGTCTCAGCAGCATGACCGGATTTTCTTTGGTCTGAGCTTTTACCGGCGCACTAAAAAAAGTAAATGCACAAAAAATAATAGTCAGCTCAAACCAATTCTTCATGAAATAAATGAAAATATAATTATTGATTAAAGATAATTTATTATCATTGAATTATCTTCTTTCTGTATTAAATTTTACGGTGATAATAATAACAGATGATCATGGATAAACCAGGAAAAATTAAAGTAAAAAGACCGAAATATTTCCCTGCATAAGCTCCCAGAAAGCACCCAAGCAGAAAACCGATGATTAAAATAAGCTGCTTTTTCAAACTCGTCATTGCATCAGCGTCACGGAAACCACTTTTTAGAAGCGCTCCGAAATCAAGAGAAGCCTGCGTAACATTTCCTGTCATCATCGTAGTTGGACCGTGTGTTTCTTTCGCGTATAATTTACCAAAAGCATTCTGAAGTCCCATGGCAAAAACCGTCATCATCACTACAAAATACATCATCACATGGGAAAAATTTCCATAATAATCCAGTACAGCAACTAAAATTCCGGCTAAAAGAAGGAATATACCTTCCAAAAACAAAATCTTGTAATGGTTGGCAACTTTCCTTGCGATTTGTCCGCCAGTGATGACTGCCAAAATGAAGACCGGAAAAGTCAGCAATTTGATCCACGCATTTATATCAGAGCCCTTTACAAATTGATAGGCGAAAACGATAAAGTTACCCGTAACGTGTGCCGAAAAGATAGAATCTGCAGCGACAAACGTTACGGTATCACAATATCCTGCAATCATCGTTAATAATAACGTGACAAAGCCAATATTATGTTTAATTTCCATCCTGTTATTTTAAATGTGACCGCAGCATCCAGGCCATTTTCTCGTGAGTTTCCATCAATCCTGTAATATAATCACTGGTTCCTGCATCTTTGAATTCTTCTGCAAAATTTTCTATATTTTCACGTAAATGAATAATGATGCTGTCGTGATCCGAAAGAAGTTCTTTCATATACGTCAGACTGTCATTAGACTCTAAATGAGATTCCGAAAGATGAGTAAGCTCCAGATATTCTCTCAGCGTTGCAGGTGCATAATGTCCCAGAGTTCTGATTCTTTCTGCCAGAACATCAATAATTTCCTCCAATTGCTGATATTGTGCTTCAAAAAAGAGGTGTTTGTTGTAAAAATCGGGTCCTTCTACATTCCAGTGTGCCTTTCTGGTTTTGGTATATAGAACAAATTCATCTGCCAAAGTTTTACTTAATACTTCAGCCACTTTTGCTAAGTTTTCCGGTTTAATTCCGATTGAATTTTTCATGTTAAATAAGATTTAATAAATAATAATCGAGTGAATATCTTCCTGCTCCCAAGGCAAGAACTAATAATAAAGACAACGTGTACATATAAGGAACATCCCTTACTTCTAAAGAATCTTTTCTGTGTACGACAAAATATCCGATTGCAGTGACACCAATCGTCGGCAGCACCGCCAGTCTCGTTCCCAATCCTAAAATAATTAAAAAAGGAACCACCGTATCGGCAAGTGAAGCCACCATAGTGTTCATTTTATCGGGAAGACCGAGTGGATTCGGGATTTTTTCTTTCTCCCCGTTTTCCACTCTGAATTTCTTTAAGCCATGAACACGGAACAATTCAACTCCCAAAAGTATTCTGAACACCAGAAATGCAGCATCATTAAATGACGAACCCAAATCTGATGATAGTATCTGTTTTAAAATTTCCATAATTTATCTGTTTAAAAAGCAAAGCAGGAAACATCCCAATGCACCCCAAAACGAATGGTAATTATTCACCGGAACGTTGCTAAGCCTTGCCGAATCATGATTATGATTGTGAATATCACAACTTCCTACACAACTGTGAATCTCAGCAATCAAAGGAATTTTGAATTCTGATTTTGAATTTTTCTCAATTTTCATCTGAAGGTGTCCTCCTACAGGGTAATAACCATTATAAAGATTGGTAGGCGACCAATCCGGCAACACAGGAATAGAAGGCGGCGCAAATGAGGAAAACTCACCTTTGGCGTAGACAATTTTTCCGTCCACCACCGTCATTTCAGATTCAATATTTTTGATTTCTTCATCATCCACCGTAAAATAATCTTTATTTAAAACCACAAGATCTGCGAACATCCCCACCTGAATATCGCCTTTCTTCTGCTGCTCCTGGGAAAACCAGGCACTTCCTTTCGTGTAAAGTTCCAACGCAACATTTCTCTCTAATCTCGTATCGGAATACAATTGAAGTCCGCCAACGGTTTTTCCTGTAGTCAGCCAATACATTGAAACCCAGGGATTATAACTGCTTACTCTTGTAGCATCAGAACCGCCGCCCACAGGTACGTCCATTTCCAACATTTTTTTGATCGGTGGAGTGCTTTCCGCAGCCTCCGAACCGTAACGATCGGTAAAGTATTCACCCTGATACGCCATTCTGCTTTGGATAGCGATTCCGCCGCCGAGCATTTTTACACGCTCGATATTTTTTTCGTCAATCGTTTCTGCGTGGTCAAAAATCCACGGCAATCCGTTGAAAGGAATGTCTTCGTTAACTTTTTCAAAAACATTTAAAAATCGGGTAATGCTTTCATTATAGGTTGCGTGAAGCCTGAACGGCCAACGGTTTTCTACCAATAATCTTACAACTTTTTCCAAATCGGCTTCCATATTTTCGGGTAAATCAGGTCTTGGCTGAAGAAAATCTTCAAAATCGGCAGCCGAAAATACCAACATCTCTCCTGCCCCGTTATGACGATACATATCATCTCCCTGGTAAAATTTTACCGTATCGATCCAGTCGCTGAAATCCTCAAACTCATGCTTTGGCTTTTGTGTAAATAAATTGTAGGCAATTCTTACGGTTAACTGTTTCTTTTCATTAAGTTCGTTAACTACTTTATAATCATCCGGGAAATTCTGGAAACCACCGCCCGCATCAATCACACTTGTGATCCCGAAACGGTTCAGTTCCGTCATAAAATGTCTGGTAGAATTCAACTGATGTTCAAATGATAACTTCGGACCTTGTGCTAAAGTTGAATACAGAATCATCGCGTTTGGCGTGGCGATAATCAAACCTGTCGGTTCACCGTTGGCGTCTCTTTCGATATGACCACCTGCAGGAGCCGGCGTATCTTTTGTAAAACCAACCGCCTTCAACGCGGCTCTGTTCATCAAAGCCCTGTCATACAAATGAAGGATAAAAACCGGAGTTTCAGGAGCAATCGCATTAATTTCCTGCAACGTCGGCATTCTTCTTTCTGCAAACTGAAATTCTGACCATCCACCGACCACGCGAACCCATTGTGGCGAAGGTGTACGATCTACCTGGTCTTTCAACATTCTCAGAGCATCGGCTAAAGAAGGAACACCGTCCCATCTTAATTCAAGGTTATAATTTAGTCCGCCACGAATGAGATGAATATGAGAATCATTGATCCCGGGAACAGCTCTTCTCTTTTTTAAATCAATAATTTTTGTTGATTCTTCAGAAAACTGATCAACTAGACCGTCGTTTCCAATAGCAATGATTTTTCCATCTTTAATTGCAACTGCAGAAATGTCCGGCGTTTCTTTATTGAAACTGTAGATTTTTCCATTAACTAATATTAAGTCGGCTTTCATAATTAATTATTTAGCGTTTAATTTTGAAATTGCATCCTGAATTCCTTCTCCTGCTGTCGTAAAAAATGCAGGACCAGCCAATAAAGTCAGTTTCTTCAGTTTCAATTCATCCGAAAAACTTTTACTTTTTAAGTAAGACTGTGCACGATAGGCATCAAAGGCTCCCAACACAACATTTTCAGCGACCAAAGCAGTAGGCGAATCGATTCCTGCATCCTTCAAGTCGCTTGCAAAAGAAACTGTTGTCACCTTTAAGTTAAGAGCTTCTCTCATCGCTACACTGCCTACTTCATTCATTAGATCTGCGTTGAATGCATTTCTGTCTCCTAATCCTATCAATAATAGTTTTTTTGAAGCTAAACTTCCTTTCGGAGGAGAGATCAACAAAGTTTCTAAAGCGTGGCCCTGGAATTTTCCGCTTTTTCTGACATCGGTAATAATTCCTTTCAAAGCTTCATCCAGATGAACCATCCCGTTTAGATCTTTGGAAAGCGCAGGAGGATTAAAAATATCACCATCGGTATATTCGAAAACACAGGCAATCTGTAAATCTGACACCGCAGCAGAGGGTCCCTGTACTAGACCAACGATAGAAACACCGTCAACAGTTCCCCAGTTTTTTGAAGTTCCGACAGCCGTTTTTGTTTCGGCTGTTGCAGTCTGCGCCGAAACGTAATTGGTTGCTGATGCTGTTAAAACCAATGCCGCAACCAGCGCTTTAGGCCAATTGAAATATTTTGAAATTGAATGTTGCATAATAAATGATTTTAGATTAATTATTAAAATTTGAATCCCAGACGTATGTTATAAAAGACGCCACTTTTTGCATCCGGAATAATATCTTCAATGAATTCGCCTTTTTGGAAATACTGAAGTCCGCTCACCAAAGAGATGTATTTACTGAAACTGTAGGTAAAATTGGTTAAATAGGCTGTTCCTATATATCTTTTGTCTGAGCTGCTTCCGGGACGGTTCAATGCTCCGCTTGGCCTGTAAACACCGTCATTCAAAGAGTATCGCCAGTTGAAAACGACGTCAACCTGCATTTTTAATTTAGACGTTAGATCCAACGTTGTATACGGATGAATATCAATAAGATTGACCGGCCCGACCTGTGGACTGAAGCCAAAATAACCGCCTTTAGGATACAACGGATTGAAAGTATTCAACTTTCCGTCTTCTTTTGATTTGTCCCCGGAAATGTAATCGTTTCTGAGATTGATGCTCGGCTTAAACCTAACATTTTCAAATAAATATCCGATATCAACCGAACCTGTCCACGCAGAAATATCTTCATCTCCAAAAGTTCCGAACTGATAGGCTGCTTCCAGATTGTAGATAAATCCGCCACCGTATTTCCATAATCTTCCGCCGATGGTGTGACGCTTTTCTTTGGCAGTTCCCACTTCAAAAACAGATTCGTCTCTGCGGATTCCGATATAGTATAAATCAAGATTTCCGGTTTTTGGGATTATGATTTTGGAATAAACTCCCCAAAGATTCAACTGTTTTGAAATTGTATTATCGAAAACTCCGGTATTGATGCTGTCTGCCATCATTGCAAAAGCATCCACCGAAACATTTTTATGGGAATACATCGCTTTGGCTCCTGTAAATGAAAGCCGTACGTTCGGGCCCTCCCTTACGGAAATCAATCTTCCGGAACCGTAATCCAGTTCCTGCCGCCCTACCCTGAATGTCAGTTTTTGCTCTTCCTGATTGATTAAACTGGCGTCTATGAACAAATTCTGAATACTCAGCTGGTCTTCATCAATTCCGCGTGAACCGTTTTTTCTTCCATTTTGCAAAGCACTTCTTACCTGTGAAAATACACAAATATTTTTCCCTAAATGCAGATCTGCATGGAGATCATACCTTTGTAAAAAGAAATTGTTGTGCCCGATATTAAGCCTGCCCCAATCTTCGTTGTTGAAATCCACATATTCAAACCGTGCTTCACCACCGAAAGACAGATAAACATCTTTCTTTTCGTTGAGCGGAAGAAATTTAACCTTATTATAAAAAGTATCAGCCGAATCTTTTAAAAATTCATAATTTTCATCGTAACGCAGGAGCTTGAAACTCTGAGCCGAGAATTTTTCAGAACAACTAAAAATCAGGAGAATGATAATTTTTAAAAACGATATGCAATATGCAGATTTCAACATTGATATTTTTTGATTAATGTTTAATCATATTTTTAGCGTAGTGGATGCCCAATCCATAAGAGCTGCCATACTTTTTCATTAAATCATTCACGGCTGTATAGGTTTCCTGGCGCGCCCAATCTCTCTGTAATTCCAAAGTGTACTGAATGGAAGTCATCGGTTTTACACCTGAGTGAATCATCCTCTGGACTGCTCTTTCGTGCGCTTCATCGCTTACATCGCCGCAGGCATCAGTAATAACGTAGACATCGTAATTTTCTTCCAAAGCTGATAAAGCCGGTCCCACAATACAAACGCCTGTCCACAATCCTGCGAAAACCAGTTTTTGCTTTTTGGTTCCTACAATTGCTTTGTAAGCAGCTTCGTCTTCCCAGGTGTTCATGGTAGTTCTGTCGATGTAGTCTGAAGTTGCGATTGGGTATACTTCTTCAATTTCGGGGAAAACGGGTCCTGAAAAACTTGATTCGGCAACGGTTGTTACAATTGTTGGAACATTGAATATTTTGGAAGTTCCGCAAAGTACTGCAACGTTGTTACGCAGCTCATTCATCGAAATGCTTTTGGTGGCGAATGCCATTTGCCCTTCAAAATCAATAAGAACAAGCGCATGATTATCAGGAGATAGTAATTTAGGTGATGGTTTCATAAGTTTTATTTTTAATGTTAATTTTTAGTTTAAGAATGGTTATTGCTTAAGGAATTTTAAAAATTCTTCGTTGAATTTGTCTTTTTCTTCAATAAATAATGCGTGTCCGCTGTTTTCAAAAGGAATTAATGTAGAGCCTTTGATTGCTTTATTCATTTGTTCAGCTAGTGCATAAGCCACAATTCTATCCTGTTTTGCCTGCATAATGAGCGTTGGGATCTTTATTTTCGGCAAATCTCCTCTCAAATCTTCGTCTCTCAAAGCGATTAATGCCTGCTCCATTGCATAGGCAGATGACTGCATCTCGATTCCGCCCAACCAAGCACCTATTCCTGCCGGAACTGAAGTTGCAGATAAAACGAATCTTTCACCGATTGTGTTCAGTAATCCCGGTCTGTCTACGCTGACAAGGTCTACCCAATTGGTGATTTCTTCTTTTGTAAATAAAGGATAAGGGTAATCCGGTTTTTTAGTATGAACAGGTGCCGCCGCTGCGAACAATGCCAATTTGCTAACGTGTGCAGCGTTGTATTTTGCCACGTAATGTAAAGCAATTGCCCCGCCCATTGAATGTCCTCCTAATGTTGCATCTTTGATATCCAGCTTGTCTAAAACAGTTTTGATATCAGAAGCAAACTGGTCATAATTGTATTTGCCGTAAGGTTTATCTGATTGTCCGAAACCTCTCAAAGTGATGGCAATAACACGGTAACCCGCCTTTACTAAAGGGAGATATTGATATTCCCAGGAAGCGTCATTCAACGGATATCCGTGGATTAAAACAACTGGTTTACCTTCACCAAGATCGATGACGTGAAGTTTTACGTTGGGTTCTACTTCTATATATTCCGCTCTTGCTTTTGTAGATTTTGCAGTATTTTGTGCATTGATATTAGTAAAGAATACGGCTGATAATAAAACCGCGGTTCCAAGAATTGATTTTAGTTTCATGATGATGATATTTAATGGTTGATTTTGACAGATTTAATTAAAAATGCCTAAGTTGGGGAGTCAAATGAATGATGAAATTTGAATCAGCTGTTTTTAAAACATCAAAGACAACTGATTCAAAGAAAATTTATCTTTTCAGCAGGTATTTGTGCTGACCTTCCAGTACCAATTCAGATTTTTGGTTGTAAACAGTCACTTTTGTAGTAACGATTCCCTTATCTCCTTGTGGTGTTAAATCGGTAATGGTCAATGAAGAATATAAAGTATCTCCAGAATGAACTTCCTTTAAGAAGCTGCATGACAGTTCTAAGAAAGCAATGAAAACATTCCCGAAATAGTGTGGAAGCAACGTTGCACCGGGCGCAGTGAATGCTAAAACCTGCAGACCGTGAACCACAGGTGCTTCGTGGCCGAATCTCCTTGCGTATTCTTTATCGTAATGAATGGGATGATTATCACATGATACCGTTTGGAAAGCTGAAGCGTGTGCATCCGTCAAAGTTCTGCTTGGTGCACGAAAAACTTCTCCAACAACCAATTCATCAAAAGTACGGGCTGTTACAATCGCAAAATCTTCAGGACTAAATACTGATTCTGAATTTGAGTTTTCCATAAGTTTAGATTAAATGGATAAAATTATTCAGTAATGAACTCCAAAAGGTCTTTGTTAATGGTTTGATGCTCCGTAGTCGGCATTCCGTGAGGGAAACCTGGATAGGTTATCAGTTTTCCATTTTTTAGTAATTTGATCGATTTTAATGCTGCGTTGGCAATCGGAACGATCTGATCATCTTCGCCATGCATTACCAAAACAGGAATATCCACTGCTTTGAGATCTTCAGTAAGGTCCGTTTCAGAAAACGCTTTGATGCCGTCATAATGGGCTACGATTCCGCCCATCAGTCCCTGTCTCCACCAATTTCTCTGAACACCGTCTTTTACATTCGCGCCTTCTCTATTGTAACCGTAGAAGGGGAAAGTCAAATCATAATAGAACTGGTTTCTGTTATTCATCGTCTGTTCTCTGATATTGTCGAAAACTTCCATGGGTACCCCATCAGGATTATTTTCGCTTTTAACCATTACCGGTGGAATTGCGCTAATTAGAACCGCTTTTTTAGCTCTTCCGTTCGCATATTTATTTACATAACGGATTACTTCTCCACCACCTGTTGAGTGACCGATATGAACCACATCTTTCAGGTCTAAAAATTCTACCAATTCTGCCGCATCAGAAGCGTACTGTTCAATAGTATGGTTGTAAATGTTCTGGCTTGATCTTCCGTGACCTCTTCGGTCGTGGGTGATTACTCTGTATCCTTTCTTCAAAAAGAAAATTACCTGTGCATCCCAATCATCTGACGATAAAGGCCATCCATGATGAAACATCAACACGGGTCCTTCACCCTGATCTTTGTAAAAAATTTCTGTTCCGTCTTTTAATGTAAGTGTACTCATTGTTTTGAAGTTTTTAATTAATGATTAAATTCATAACAGTACTTTCAAAAAACAACCCAAATAAACAATATGCTTATTATCAAACACTTAAAAAAAATACCACTGTAATTATATTACGAAATATCGTAATTTTATGAAAGATTTATTATGATAATTAATTAATTCTGTACTGAATTACAATTCTGAACCTATAATTTTCTTCAAAGACTTAATTTTTTGACATCTACTAAATATTATTATTACGTTAAATTATCAGAGGTAATTTATTGTTCTGTAAAGTGGCTGACATCTCGAAAAGCGTGTGAGGGTAAGAGTTCGCCAACATATAAATGGCGCCACTTAAAGATAAGTGGCGCCATTTATTTTAAAAGATTATCCTACTTAATAGTAGTCGCTCATATTTTGGTAGTAATTTTATATTGTTTGGTACTTTAAAAGAATAATCGTTTTTAAAATTCAAAAACATTAAAATCATATTAATTTGTCAAAATGTATGGGAAGATCATAAATCCTTTTTCCTGTTGCATGAAAGATAGCATTTGTAATCGCCGGTGGCATTCCTACTCCTCCAATTTCCCCCACTCCTTTTACTCCCAGGTCATTTACAAATTGATCATTTTCTTCTACAAATAAAACTTCCAAATCGTGAATATCTGCATGAACAGGGATATGATATTCGCCTAGATTGGCATTCATATATTTTCCAAATTGGTGATCAAGTATTGTTTCTTCATGTAAAGCTTTACTGATGCCCCAGATCATTCCACCCAACACCTGACTTTCTGCTGTTTTAGGATTAATAATTTTACCGGCTGCAACAGCGCTAACGGCTCTTTTAACCTCAATGACTCCCAATTCCTCATCTACTTCCACCTCAACAAAAACCGCACTGTGAACAGCTCTTGCTTTTTTTCCGTAGGTTAAAGGATTTGGCATTGCAGCATTGGTTGTCCGGATTGCTTCTCCGCCATTTGCTTTGATAATTTCTTTGACATCCAATCGTATTTCAGGTTTATCTTTTATGCTGATAAAACCATAATCAAAAATAACGTCTTTAAATTTTACATTTTTTAATTCTGATCCTTCAAGATCTTTAGCTATTTTGAAAATTTTTTTGTTTAACGCCTGACAGGCATTTTGTACCGCAGGTCCCACTGTTGCCGTAGTAAACGATCCTCCCTGAATTGGAGCAAACGGCATCTTGCTGTCGGCATAAGAAAATGTAATATCTTCAATCGGAAGTCCCAGTTCATCTGCTGCAATCTGTGTCATAATGGTCTTAGTTCCTGTTCCGATATCGGTTACGGCACTTTTTATCTCAACTTTTCCATCCGGTGTCATAATCGCTTCTGCGCGTCCGAAAATGCGGTTGGCATCCCAAATTCCGGTAGCCATCCCGTAGCCTACCAGCTTATTTCCGCGCTTCATGCTTCGGGGTTCAGGATTTCTCTTATTCCATCCAAATTTTTCTGCACCTTCCAGATAGCATTTTCTGAGTTCTTTACTCGAATATTCCTTGTCGCTGCTTTTATCAATTTCGGAATAATTGATAAGCCTTAATTCTAGCGGATCTATGTTTAATTTATAGGCAATTTCATCCATCGTTACTTCTATAGCATGCATTCCGGTACTTCCGCCGGGTGCTCTCATATCAAGCGGACTGTAAACATCAAGTGGAACGATTTCATGTTCCAATAATGTATTTTCTGCAGGGTACAGCATATTAGCCCAATTCACCACAATTTCTACATAATCTTCAAACCGAGAAGTTTCTCCGGTTGCCTTATGATAAATGGCATTCACTTTACCATCTTTATCAGCACCGAATTTTGTATGTTGTAAGGTTGGAGGTCGATGACCGATCATATACATCTGTGCCCGATCCAAAGTTACTCTTACATTTCGTTTTAAAGCTAATGACGCCATTACGGCCATAAAAAGCTGCTGCTGTGGACGAAGTCCTGAACCAAAACCACCACCAACAAAAGGTGAAATAACCTGAACATTCTTCATTTTAAGCCCGAAAACATTTGCGACATACATCTGGGAATTAATCGTACCCTGTGTTTTATCGTAAATAGTAAGTTTATCTTTTCCTTCGTAGATCACGGTGGAAGCATACATTTCCATAGGATTATGATGTTCTGTTCCATGAATGAAATGATTGTCAATTTTTACAAAAGATTTTTCATATTCTTTTTCAAAATCACCGGTAGGTTTTGGTGGAGGTGGTTTAAGCAACGACGCTAAACCTTTTTTAGGATCTCTGGCTTTATCAAGATTTGTTTTTAGGTCTGTTTCAAAATTCTCTTCATCATAGACTATTTTTATTTTTGTAGCAGCATAACGAGCCATTTCAAAGGTGTCCGCAACAACCAAAGCGATGGGCTGACCGTTGTATTTAATCTCGTTATCTTTAAGTGGTTTAAAAACAGTTCCCGGAGGGGCATCCATATCTGCATACTTAAAATCAAACCAGGCAGTTGACGGCTTATTTTCATGGGTAAAAACCTCAATAATGCCCTCCATATTTTTTATTTCCGATGTATCGATGGTCTTGATTTTACCTTTAGTAATGGTACTGTTGACGATATATCCGTACAATAAATCAGGAGCATCATATTCCGCTGCATACTTTGCCTTTCCTGTCACCTTCAGATGACCTTCCAGACGACTTATTGATTGTCCGACAGACGGTGTATTTTTCATAAAATTTTAATTAGCATTAATATAATTTATAAAGAAGGTTTTGCCCCAGGTCTTTGAGACGCGGGATCAAGTGCCATCATACAGTTTCTGACGATTGCTTTTTTAGCAAGATTAATTTTAAAACTGTTATGCTCAAAACCTTCCGCTCCTTTTAAAATAATGTCAGCAGCAGCAGCAAAGTTTTCAGGATTTGCTTCCTTACCTGCTAAAAAATCTTCAGCTTCCTTTACACGCCATGGTTTATGCGAAACTCCACCCAGCGCGATTCTTGCTTCTTTAATCATTCCATGTTCAAGTTCCACACCTGTTGCAACCGAAACGAGTGCAAATGCATAAGAACTTCGGTCTCTTAATTTCAGGTAAGAATAGTTTTTTGAAAATTTTATTCCCGGGAGTTCAATTCCTGTGATGACTTCACCTTTTTTCAGGTTATTATCAATCTCCGGAGTATCACCCGGAAGCCTGTGGAAATCTGAAAATGCTAATTTCCGATATCCTTCCTGTCCCGATATATGAACGACTGCATCCAAAGCTGCAAGAGCAACACACATGTCCGAAGGAAAAACAGCAATACAGTTTTCGCTGTGCCCTAAAATTGCGTGAATACGATTGTATCCTTTCATCGCAGAACATCCGGAACCCGGAACTCTTTTATTGCAGGGCGTGTTTATATCGTAAAAATAATAACATCGGGTTCGTTGTAATAAATTTCCGCCATTGGTCGCCATGTTCCTGATCTGTGCCGAAGCTCCCGCCAGAATCGCTTTTGAAAGCAATGGATATTTTTCTTCAATAATTGGATGATAGGCTGTATCTGCATTCGTCATTAAAGCACCAATAAGAATCCCTCCGTTATCAAGCTCTGTAATATCACCTATTCCGTCAATGGTATTAATATCAATTAAAGTGTCTGCCTCGGTAACAAAATATTTCATCAGATCGATGATGTTGGTACCTCCTGCGATGATTTTATTGCCTTCATTTATTTGTGCTAACGAAACTGCTTCATCAACACTGTATGTTTTTGTGTAGGAAAAATTATTCATAATTACCTTGTTTTACTGCCATTACAGCGTTAATGATTCCTCTGTTGGCACCACACCGGCAAAGATTCCCGCTCATGAGATCCTGAACTTCTTCAAGGGTATTCGCTTTGTTTTCATTCAGTAAGCCTATCGCACTGCAAATCTGTCCGGGAGTACAGTATCCACATTGAAAAGCATCATGATCGATAAAAGCTTTCTGAATAGGATGCAGATTTTCACCATCGGCAATCCCTTCTATGGTTGTGATTTCAGCACCGGCTTTCATAACGCATAGACTAAGGCAGCTCAGAACTCTTTTACCATCGATTAAGACAGTGCATGCGCCGCACTGGCCGTGATCGCAGCCTTTTTTTGCTCCGGTAAAATTCAGATTTTCTCGTAAGGCATCAAGAAGTGAAACCCAGGGAAGTACATCCAGATGGTATTCTTTTCCATTTACTTTCAATGTAATAGATTGTTTTCCAGTATTCGCCATAAATCGGTAATTTGGTTACGGGTAGTGATACAAAAAAAGAACCGTTAGTTATATTATAGCCTGAAATTGATTTAAATATATTCAATCTAAATAAGGAAAACAGATCATGAAAGGATAAAAAAATATTCTGCACCATTCAGATACAGAATATTGATATGATAAACTTGTTTAAACTTATAGCTTTAACCATCGTAAAGCCGCAAAATATTTATTAAATACGGTATTATTGTAAGGCGCAAGATTTTAGATTAATAAAAAAACTTACGTCTTTGCGTTTTCCAACAAGAATATTTTTATTTATAAAAAAGTTTAAACAAGTTCGATTCTAAAATAGAAAACAGCAGTCTATCTGTGTGACAATGCCATTAAAATTTTATCGGGAGTAATCGGCAAATCTCTCATTCGTATACCAATAGCATTATAAATAGCATTGGCTATTGCTGGTGCCGTGCCAATAATTCCAACCTCTCCGAGACCTTTCGCGCCGGAAGGGTTAATATTCGGATCAGGTTTCTGAATAAAGTCGACTTCAATAATCGGAGCATCTGCATTGACAGCAAAATGATATCCTGCAAGGTCATTACCGATTAACGTTCCTAATTTTGCATCGATCTGATTTTCCTCCATTAACGTCATTCCGATACCGCCAACTGCGGCTCCTGACATCTGATTGGCTGCTGCCTGACTGTTGATGATCTTTCCGCCATCTGCCACGACGGCCAGTTTTTCAATTTTCACTTTTCCGGTTCGCTTATTGACGCGGACTTTGCAAAAATGTGCCGCTGATGAACAGAAGGCAAATTTCTCACGTTCGCTTCCCGGCTTTGAAGCTACTTCAAGACGAATTTCAGTAAGATTATTCTTTTCAAACAGTTCTTCGTAAGAAACAGAAACAGTTGAATTATTTTTTAAACTGATGCTTTTATCTGAAAGAAAAATATTTTCCAAAGCAGCTCCTTTGAAACTTCCATTAACTGAAGATGCATATTCTGCCAGTTTTTGCTTCAACTGATTACTCGCATCATACACCGCACCACTTACGGAAGACAGCCCTGTACTTCCACCCTGACTTGGCGCAGGAGGAAGCGCAGAATTACCCAGTTTTATATTAATTTTATTTTTTGAAATTCCGGTAATTTCGTGGGCGATATTCTGCATTCCGGTTCCTGTTCCCGTCCCGATATCCGTCATCGCCGTTTGCACCGTGATGTTTCCGTCTTTATACATTACCATGGCTGCTTTTGCTTCTCTTCTTCCTGCATTCCACATGCCGACAGCCATTCCGTAGCCAATATACCAGTCACCTTCAGTAACAGTAGCAGGAGTAGGTTTTCTGGCATTCCATCCGATCATTTTAGCACCTTTGTTTATACATTCATCGAGAAAATGAGTAGACCAAGGTAGATTTGAATCGGGATGTTTCTCCAGTGAAATATTCCTTAACCTCAACGCTACAGGATCCATTTTAAGTTTGTAGGACAGCTCGTCTATTGCTGATTCTAAAGCGAATACTCCGGTACAGTCTCCCGGACCGCGCATCCACGTTGGTGTGCTTAAATTTAAAGGAACATTAGCTGCTTCCGTTTTTAAATTGGGAAACTTGTAAATTAATCTTGTCACGCGGGTAATACCGTCGTTAAAATTTTCATAGACTGAAGTTTCGTTCTTTGCCTGATGCAAGATTCCCGAAAGATTTCCCGACTGATCTGATCCTAATTTTATTCTTTGCCATGAAGCCGGTCTGTATCCTGTTGCCGCAAACATCTGCGGTCTTGTAAGCATCAGTTTTACCGGACGTCCAACTTGTTTTGCTCCCATTACTGAAGCTAAAACATGAGGCCAGACTCTTAATCCTGATCCGAAACCGCCGCCTACAAATTCACTGAAAACCTCTATATTTTTTTCAGGAAGATCAAATAATTTAGCAAATGTTTTCTGAACATTGTTTACGCCCTGGTTTTTATCATAAAGCCTCAACGTATCATTGCCTGTCCAATGAGCAATTGTAGCATGCGTTTCCATTGGATTATGTACATCTGCCTTAATATTGTATTGCTGATCTACTGTGAATGGTAAATTCTGCCAGCTGTCAAAGTTCCCTCTTTCTTTTCCCTCAACTTTTAAGGCTACTGACTCTTTTGCAGCATCAAAATCAACCGCAAAACTATCTTTCTGATATTCAGCTTCAACCAATGAAGCAGCGAAAGTAGCGTCTTCCAGTGTTTCTGCAATCACCATCGCAATAGGCTGACCTTTAAAGAATATTTTATCAGTGTGAAAAACCGGCAAGCCGAATTTTGCTTCTTTAATTTTTTCTTCAGTTGCCATACCCGGAACCGAAGGTTTGTGAAGATGGGTAATGATATCAATAACGCCTTCCACTTCTTTAGCTTTATCAACCAGAATCGACTGTATTTTTCCCGAAGGAAACGTACTGTTGACTAAGACTGCATAGCAAATATTTTTAACCTCGTATTCAGCAGCGTATTTACCGCTTCCGGTAACTTTTTCCACTCCTTCAACACGCCCTTCGGGTCTTTTGGATTTGATGTTCAGTAATTCGAGTAATCCCATAATTGTTACTTTTTAATATATCCCAACCTTATTGATTCACACAATTTTGTAATGCCGTTACAATAGCTCCCTGAAGCATCGGTATCTTATACCCGTTCTCAGACAGTGGCTTCAGATCTTTTGTCGCCAGTTTAGCAGCTTCCTCAAAGACTTCTACGGTCGCTTTTTTTCCTTTCAGAAATTTTTCTGCTTCTGACCATCTCCAGGGTTTATGCGCCACACCTCCTGAAGCTAAACGGGCATCTTTAATTCTTTTCCCGTCAAGATCAAGTGCTGCTGCAACCGAAACCAATGCAAAAGCGTATGACGTCCTGTCTCTTACTTTTACATAAGCAGAATGTTTCCCGAAAGCATTATCCTGAATTTCTATATTGGTTATTATAGCATCCTGCGGCAGATTGTTATCCAGCCATGGTGTATTTTCCGGCAGTTTATGAAAGTCTTTAAATGGTATTTTAATTTCTTTCTGATCTTTTGTCTGTGCGGTTACAGTTGCATCAAGGGCAGCCAGAGCCACACAAAAATCCGAGGGATGAACAGCAACACACTCATTATTATATCCCGCAACGGCACTCATCCGGTTGGCACCATCAATAGCACTGCAACCGCTGTTGGGTTTTCTTTTGTTGCAGGGTGTAGTAATATCATAAAAATAAGGACATCTGGTTCGCTGCAACAGATTTCCTGCTGAGCTCGCCATATTTCTGATCTGTGGTGAAGCACCTGCCAAAATAGCTTTTGAAATAAGAGGAAATTTTTCAACCACTTCTTTGTTGTTTGCTACTTTACTGTTACTCGCCATTGCGCCAATCTGCAAACTGTTATTCTGATGATTTACCGTAGCAGGTAATGCTATTGTTACATCAATCAAAATTTCAGGCTGGGTAATGTTTTTCTTCATCAGATCTACCAGATTCGTTCCGCCTGCAATATACTGACTGAATGCTGATTTCATGGCAGAAGCTTCAGCAGCAGATTTTACTTTTTCAAAATTAAATGGTCTCATTGGGCTGCAACTTTTTGAATGGACTGAACAATACCGTTATACGCTCCGCAACGGCAAAGATTACCGCTCATATATTCTTTAATTTCTTCTACAGAACCTGTATGTCCTTCATTTACACAGGCAACAGCAGACATAATCTGTCCCGGCGTGCAATATCCGCACTGGAAACCGTCACATTCTATAAATGCTTTCTGCATCGGATGAAGCTCATCTCCGTTTGCCAGACCTTCGATGGTAGTGATCTCTTTTCCCTGAGCCATTGCCGCCAAAGTAAGGCAACTCAGTGCTCTTTCTCCGTTGATGTGGATGGTACAGGTGCCACACTGTCCGTGGTCACAGCCTTTTTTAGATCCGGTAAGATTAAGCTGTTCCCTGAAAAGATCCAATAGTGTGGTTCGGGTATCCACATAAAGGGTATGACTTTTTTTATTAATGGAAAGCGTAAGCCTTGATACGTTCTTCTTTGGAATGAGATACTGTTTTACATCCTGATAGAATGCCTTTACCGAAGACGGAATAGCCATAAAACCAGCCAGTAATCCTGAAACTTTGAGAAAGTTCCTCCTGCTGTATTGTCTTTTTAATTCCATAAGTTATTATTTAATCAATATTGTTGTATTTAGATAGGTTTTAACAAATATCATCAATTAAAATTACAAATTGATGGTACATATTACAGTTTTACATATCAATATTACAGTTTTTATTTAAGGCTGCGAAAAAAACAGATATTATTTATGTAAATTTGAATATATAATGATTTTTTAATGATTTTATCTCAACAAAAATCATACACAAGTTTAAAAACAATGATTAATCCATAAAAATGTTTTCAGATGAAAGAGATCAATGATATTGTAAAAGCATATAAAAAGGCGCGTTTAAACGGCTTGAAAGCTGCTTTGGCAACGGTGGTAAAGGTAGAAGGTTCTTCATACAGGCAGGCAGGAGCCAGAATGCTGGTTACTGAAGACGGACAGCTTACAGGAGCGATCAGCGGAGGATGCTTAGAAGGTGATGCTTTGAGAAAAGCGCTACTTGCTATTCATCAGAAAAACAATAAACTCATTACGTATGACACCAGTAATCCCGATGATTTGGAATTTGGCGTTCAGTTGGGATGTAACGGAATTGTGCATATCCTTTTTGAGTTCATTAATGAAAATTCATCTCAAAATCCCATCTCCCTTTTAGAGAAAACAACTGAAAACAGAAATGAATCTGTCATTACCACCCTATTTTCGCTGGAAAAAAGAAATGCACAGATAGGCACTATAGGGTGGATGGTAAAACAAGATGCCATTTTATCTGATTCCAGTTGTATTTCCAAAGATGAACTCATCCGTTTTTCTTCAGAAGTTTTAGAAAAAAAACAAAATATACTAACTCATATTTCGTCGAATGAAATTTTGCTGCAATATGTTCCGCCACAGATCACGCTAATTATTGCAGGAGCAGGAAATGACGTACAACCTTTGGTAGAAACGGCTTCCATTGTAGGCTGGAAAACAGTAGTTGCGGACGGAAGAGCAACACACGCCCTGAAAAAAAGATTTCCTCTTGCGGATGAGGTATTGCTTGCAACACCAGAAGAAGTTATAAAGACTATAGAAATTGATGAAGCAACCGTTTTCGTGATGATGACTCACAATTATAATTATGATCTTGCTTTACTGAAGCTCATTATCCATCAACCTGTACAATACATAGGATTACTGGGACCGAAAACAAGATTCAACAGAATGGTGGATGATCTTAAAAATTCAGGAATTACGATTGGCGAAAAAGAATTAAATAAACTTTTTGGTCCCGTTGGAATAGATATTGGTGCAGAGACTTCGGAAGAAATAGCCATTTCCGTAATTGCAGAGATCAAAGCGGTCTTGAGCGGAAAAAAAGGTTCATCATTACGCGATAAGCCGGAAAAAATACATACTGATATTCTCAGTATATAAGGAACATTATGCTAACAGATCAATTCGGGAGAACCCATAATTATCTTCGGATATCTTTAACGGACAATTGCAACCTGCGCTGCTTTTACTGTATGCCGGAAGAAAATTATGATTTTACACCTCATTCTAAACTGATGCAGGCCGATGAAATTGATACCATCGCAAAAATATTCGTCAAACACGGCGTTACCAAGATCAGACTTACCGGAGGTGAGCCGTTCGTAAGAAAAGATGCTTCAAAGATCATCAGAAATCTGGGAAAACTGCCTGTACAATTAACCTGTACCACGAACGGTATTCGAATTGATGATATGCTTCCCGAAATTATTCAGTCGGATTTTCAGAGCATTAACATCAGCCTTGATACTTTAAAGAAGGAAAAATTCCTGAAAATTACCCGCCGTGATTATTTTGACCGTGTCCTCAGAAATATTGATCTTTTATTGCAGCATGACATCAAAACCAAGATCAATGTTGTCGCCATGAAAGATATCAACAATGATGAAATTTCAGATTTTATAGCTTTTACAAAAGACCATCCTGTAGAAGTGCGGTTTATCGAGTTTATGCCCTTTAGCGGAAACAAATGGAGCAGCAATCAGGTCATGACACAAAAAGACATTCTGGATATCATCAGGGAAAAATATGATTTTAATCCTCTTCCCATCGGTTTTCATGACACGGCAAAGCCATACAGCATTGATGGACATAAAGGAAGCTTTTCGATTATAAGTACGATGAGCGAACCGTTTTGCAGCGGCTGCAACAGAATCAGGCTTACCGCAGACGGAAAATTAAAGAATTGTCTGTTTTCAAAAAAAGAAACCGATCTTCTTACGCCTTTACGAAACGGTGAAGATATTTTACCGATTATACAATCTACAATCTGGTCTAAAGCAAAAACACAAGGCGGACAGCTGAATGAACAATTTGAAAAAATAAACACAGCGATCATTCAGAACAGAAGTATGATCAATATTGGAGGATGATGAAAAATACAGGAATTATATTACTGGCAGCCGGAAATTCTTCAAGAATGGGATCTCCGAAACAGCTTTTGGTGTATCAGGGGAAAACACTTTTAGAAAGAATAACTGATACTGCTTTAGAAGTATTTGATCCGAATCAAATCGTTTTGGTTCTCGGAGCCCGTCATCATGAAATATCTTCTGTAATTAAAAATAAAAATATACACATCGTTATCAATGAAAACTGGGAATCAGGAATGGCTTCCTCCATACAGACAGGAATGAAAACACTGTCCGGTCTGTTTCCGGAAATGGAAAGATGTTTCATTTCAGTGTGCGATCAACCTTATATTACGAGCGATTTATTTTCAATAATGCTTCAGTTGCAGGAAAATTCAGGGAAGGAAATTGTTGTCACAAAATATGCCGATACATTGGGCGTTCCTGCCTTATTTTCTAAAAAATATTTTAAATCATTAAGGGAACTTACCGGCGAACAGGGCGCGAAAAAAATCATTCAGCAGAATATGAACGATGTGGAATCTTTTGAGTTTGAAAAAGGTGCTGTTGATATTGATACTCCGTCAGATTATACTCATTTAAAAACCAAACCATGATAAGCGTAGAAGAGGCAAAAAAAATAATCGACCAAAATATCCCGGAAAGAAAAACCCGGATTTTTTCTTTGAAAGAAGCCTTCGGACACACTACCGCAGAAGATATTTATTCAAAATATAACATCCCGAATTTTTCCCAGTCCTCAATGGACGGCTACGCGATCCGTTTTGAAGATAAAGATTTAAAGCTGAAAATTTCAGGCGAAATGCAGGCGGGATCCACAGAACAATTTCATCTCGAAAAAGGGAATGCCTGTCGTATTTTTACGGGAGCTCCACTTCCTATCGGCGCAGATACCATCGTTATGCAGGAAAAAGCCTTCGTTGAAAACGGATTTCTCACGGTTCATGATAACGACCTCGAAAAAGGGCTGCACGTACGAAATGCCGGAAGCGATGCGAAAAAAGACAGTGTGGCAATACGTTCAGGAAGTTATCTTTCGGCTGCTGCCATCGGATATCTCGCCGGAATCGGATGTACGGAAGTCAACGTTTTTGCTGCTCCATCGATTTCGTTAATTCTTACGGGTAACGAACTCGTGCAACCGGGAGAAAATTTAGGCTTCGGTCAGGTGTACGAATCCAATTCCTATCAGTTGGAAAGTGTTTTAAAACAATGTGGAATTCATACTATTGAAAGCTTTTGGGTAAAAGATGATCCTTCTGAGGTTGAAAAAACGCTGGATCTTGCCATTTCCAAAACAGATATTGTCATTTTGGTGGGCGGTGTAAGTGTGGGCGATTACGATTTTGTAATTGATGCCACTAAACAATGCGGCGTTGAGCAGAAATTTCATAAAATCAGACAAAAACCGGGTAAACCTTTCTATTTCGGAACGAAAGGAGAAAAACTTGTTTTCGGGTTACCCGGAAATCCGTCATCGGCATTAACCTGTTTTTATTTATATATCGCACCATTACTTTCAGAAATGATGAAACGTCCGGCGATTACGGAAAGAACCAATGCAACTTCCACTTCTTCGTATAGAAAGAAAACCGGTCTAACCCATTTCCTGAAAGCAACCTATGAAAACGGAAATGTAACGCCGCTTCATGCGCAGGAATCGTATCGTCTCCAGTCTTTTGCAGAAGCCAATTGTCTGATGATTTTACCTGAAGATTCGGAAGGCTGTAAAAAAGATGAAGAGGTTGAAATTATACTATTAAAATAAAGATCAAATAATGAATGTAGAATTTTTTTATCTGATTTTATTTGTCATCGCGGCTTTATATGCAGCAGTCGGACACGGTGGCGCAAGCGGTTATTTGGCGTTAATGGCTTTGTACGGAATAGCTCCCAAAGAAATGAAACCTACCGCTTTGGTGCTTAATCTGTTCGTCTCGCTCACTTCTTTTATACAATATTATCGGGGAGGACATTTTAAACTCCGGATCTTTATTCCGATTGCTTTAGCGTCTATTCCTCTGGCTTTCGTGGGTGGAATGATTCATATTGAAGATACCCTCTACAAACGTATTTTAGGAATTTTACTGCTATTTCCTGTTTTCCGTTTTTTCTTTTTTAAAAGTCCGGACGACAAAGAGCTAAAAGATCCCCAAATCTATTTATCCTTACTGTTCGGGGGAGTAATCGGTTTATTATCGGGAATGATCGGCATTGGCGGAGGAATTTTATTATCTCCGGTGCTGATTTTACTGAAATGGACCAACCAGAAACAGACAGCGGCAATCAGCGCTGCTTTTATTTTTGTTAATTCCGTGGCGGGTTTAGGAGGAATGTTCACCCAAGAGATCGCCTTTACCAGCGATATGTGGATGTACATCATCTGTGCGTTTGCGGGAGGATTGCTTGGTGCTTATTTAGCTTCAAAAAAACTCAACCAAAACGGTCTGAAATATGTACTTGCTGTTGTACTTTTAATGGCGTCCTATAAATTAATATCAAGCACCATTTAAATAAAATACAGCTAAAAAAGTAAATGAATGAGTACTGTAAAAATAATTAGCTTTGGCAGACTGAAAGAGATTTTAGGTCCGGATTTTGAAGCGGAAGCGGAAAATACCGATGAACTGATCAATCAGCTGACTGAAAAATTTCCTCAGCTAAAAGATTTAAAATTGAGAATTGCGGTGAACCAGAAAATTATTTCAGTAAACACCGAACTACACAATAACGATGTGGCAGCTTTAATGCCGCCTTATTCAGGAGGATAAATTATGTTGAATAAAGAACGATACGACAGACAGATTAAGCTGCAGGGTTTCGGCATTGAAGCTCAGCACAAACTTGCATCCGCGAAAATTCTTGTAATTGGTGCTGGTGGTTTAGGATGTCCGGTTCTCCAATATCTCACCGCAGCCGGAGTCGGCAACATAGGTATTGTAGATGACGACCGTGTTTCGCTGAGCAATCTTCACCGGCAGATTCTTTACAATTCTGATGATGTTGGTAAACTGAAAACCGAAGCCGCTTTTGAAAGGCTGAATGCAATGAATCCCGAAGTAAAGTTCAGTATTATTTCCGAGCGAATTAATACCCAAAATGCAGTTACAATTGTTTCCGAATATGATGTAGTGTTAGACTGTACCGATAATTTTGCAACACGTTATCTGCTTGATGATGTATGCCGGATTTTAGAAAAAACTCTGATTTTCGGGGCAATCTATCAGTATGAAGGTCAGGTTGCTGTTTTTAATGTCAGAAATAAAGAAGGTTTCACAACCCATTATCGAAATCTTTTTCCTGAACCTCCAAATCCGGGAGAAGTTCCTGATTGTAATGAGGCAGGAGTTTTGGGCGTTTTGCCAGGAGTTGTAGGAACTTTACAGGCTACGGAAGCCATCAAATTAATTGCAGGAATCGGGGAAGCATTAATAAACAAATTAATGACCATTGATATTCTGACTTATCAGACTGCTGTTTTTGAAATTCCTTCGTTAAATTTAACGGATGAAAGTATTCCTTACAGCATTGAAGAATTTGAAAAGATGAATTATCAGCTTCACTGCGGAATTGAATCTGCCGGAATTAAAAATATTTCTCCTTCAGAATTTAAAGAAGCTATAAAAATTCCTGACACAGTTGTTATTGATGTCAGGGAAATGGAAGAACAACCCAAACTGGATGTTTCGTATGTTCCGATTCCACTCTCTCAGCTAAAGGAAAATGTAAGCCAGATCCAAAGTCAGAACATCATTTTAGTTTGCCAGTCCGGGAAAAGAAGCCTGTCCGGAGCGAAAATTTTACAGGAAATTTTAAGCTCGGAATACAGCATCAGCCATCTGGAAGGCGGAATTAATCATTTAATTAAAGAAACTCATGAGTAAGATTAAAAATATATTTCAGAACAGTCCTGTTTCACCTTTATTCATCGCGGAAAGCATTACCAAACATTCAACGAAAACGGAAATTGGAGCCCATCAGATTTTTCTGGGACAGATCCGCGCAGATGAAATTGACGGTAAAACGGTAAAAGCCATAGAATATACGGCTTACGAAGACTTAGCCCTCTCTCAGATGGCAGCGATACGGGAAGAGATTTTTGCTAAATATAATCTTACCTGTATGCACATTCATCACAGCTTAGGTATTGTGAATGCAGGAGAAATATGCCTTTTTGTGTTTACCTCATCAAAACACCGCAAAGAAGCGACTTTAGCCTGCAATGAAGTGGTGGAACGTATAAAAAACGAACTCCCGGTCTGGGGCAAAGAAATTTTTGAGGATGAAACGCATCAGTGGAAAATAAACCAATAAACCATGGTAGATATTACTTTTAAGACCTTTACCCTGCGAAAAGCGATTGCAGCAGCAACAATAAAAACTTCAGCTATTTCAACGGTTGAAGCTGTGAAAAACGGAACAGTTCCTAAAGGCAACGTTCTTGAATTTGCTAGAGCTTCCGCTTTACTCGCGATAAAAAAAACCAGCGATGTTATTCCGGACTGCCATCCTTTACCTGTGGAATTTGCCTCAATTAATTATGAAATGAGTAGTTTGGATATTAACATCACCGTCGAAGTTCATACCATTTATAAGACCGGCGTTGAAGTTGAAGCCATGCACGGAGCTTCTGTAGCTGCTTTGGTTATTTACGATATGCTGAAACCGATTGATAAAAATGTAGAGATTTCCAATATCCGGCTTTTGGAAAAGCAGGGCGGAAAAAGCAGTCAGAAAAATATTGAAACGGAAAACCTTACCGCCGCCGTAGTCGTTTGCAGTGATTCTGTTTCTCAGGGACTTAAAAATGATACTTCCGGAAAACTTTTGGTAGAATCTCTTAGCAATCAGGGAATCAGCAATGTTGATTATTCAGTGGTTCCTGATGATGTTTCTGCCATTCAGGAAAAGATAGAATCCTATAAAAGTAAAGGCTGTAATCTTTTGGTTTTTACAGGCGGAACGGGTCTTTCGGATCGTGATGTAACGCCGGAAGCGGTTTTACCATTCATTACCAAAGAAATTCCGGGAATTATGGAAACGGCAAGAAACTACGGACAGGATCGTGTGAAAACGTCCATGCTATCCAGAGGAATCGCCGGATTTTCTGATGATATGCTGATTTTAACTTTTCCGGGATCTTCCGGTGCGGTTAAGGAATATGTTCAGGCACTGTTTCCGCAGGTTTTACATGTGTTTTCCGTAAAAAAGGGAGACGGACATTAATGATGTTGAGTTTCATTTCTATGTAGCTAAAAGTAAATAGTTAAAAAACTCCATGGAGTTTATCTGTGTAGACACCATATTCGGAAGATGTTTGGCGTTCCGTAGGAACGCTATCTTTAGGATATTTATCGTATTATAAATATCAATCCTACGGATTGATTGATGGATGTATTCTTATTTCTAAACAGATTCTGCTCCTAAAGGAGCAAAATTCTTTTGCTTTAAACAATCTTATGTAAAAGTTACAAATGAAATTTAATTCTAAATTAAGTTCAATATTAAAAAGATTAAAAATTAATTGATAGTCAAAATGTTGTATTTTATCAATTATATTAGGCTTCGGCTCGATGTAAAGATTTCAAATTAAAATTAACCATCCGAAATCAAGTATGAGTTTTGGCTAAAGCCAATTTTCCTTCTTACTCATTAAAATGGGCTAAAGCCCATTTCGATTGATATTATGCGTTGTTCTTTCAAGCTCATGCTAATTATCTATTTCGCAGAAGAAGAACTGTTTTCTCTATTTTTTCCACAGCGGTTTCAATCTCCGAAAGGGTTGTATATTTCCCTATGCTGAATCGTATTGAAGCCAGTGCATCCCGATCACTCATTCCCATTGCCTGAAGGACATGAGAAGGCCTGGTTGTAACGGCATTGCAGGCAGAACCGCTTGAAACGCAGATATTTCCCAAGGAAAGAATTAGATCTTCAGAATAAATACCTTCAAAGCAGATATTGGTGGTATTGAAAATTCTTTCGGAATGATTTCCATTGATGCTTGTCTGAGGAATTTTCAGCAGCTCACTTTCAAGATGATCTCTTATCGCTTTAATTTTTTGAGCATCCTGTTCCATTTCTACAAGTGCGATCTCAGCTGCTTTTCCCATTCCGACAATTCCCGGCACATTTAAAGTACCGCTTCGGAGGTTATGCTGTTGTCCTCCCCCCTGAATTTGCGACTGTAATTTATTTTTAATCGCGGAAGCAATATAAAGTGCGCCTATTCCTTTGGGGCCGTAAAATTTATGGGCAGAAAAAGCCATCAGGTCAATATTCAGTTCCTTTACATTGACAGGAATTTTCCCAACAGCCTGTGTCGCATCACAGAAAAAATAACAGCCCTTTTGGTGCACCATTTCGCTGATTTTTTTTATAGGATGAATCACACCTGTCTCATTATTCACCAACATAACAGCAACCATCAATGTTCGTTCTGTGATCAGTGATTCCAGTTCGGAAAGATTGATATTTCCCAGAAGATCAACTTTGAGATAATCGATCTGAAATCCATCTTTTCCGAGTTGTGTACAGGTGTCTAAAACGGCTTTATGTTCTGTGGTCACCGTTATGATATGGTTTTTATTCTGATCTTTTTTAAATCCCTTTAACGCAAGATTTACAGATTCTGTAGCCCCCGATGTGAAAATAATTTCTTTAGGATCGGCACCGATAAGTTCTGCAACATCTTCTGCTGCATTTTCAACGGCCTCTCTTACGGTAAGCCCGAAAAGATGAGAACTTCCTGAATTCGCAAAGAAGTCATTAAAGTAAGGAAGCATCGCATCCACCACCATCTTATCGACAGGAGTTGTTGCATTGTAATCTAAATAAACGAAATCATGATCCATCATACCACTTAATTCATTATAAAAATAGCAATCTTTTTTAGTTTAGTTTTCATGCAGTGAAGATATTTCTATCTATAGTGGAAACGGCTGCCTTTAGTTTTTCCCAGATTGACGAATGTTGGAATTTACATTTACTAAAAATGGGGATACAAAATCAGTATTTTTCCGGAGATAATACCCAATCATTATCGTTACTGATGCCGGTAAAAGAAGTAGTAACCCCTCAGCTGCAACGTATTCATGAAACAATAATGCTGCTAAAATACAGACCAATCCCGATAGAAAATAATAATTGGCCACCCGGAAATTCCGGTACTGCGGGTCGTTTTTACGGTATGGGATGATAATAAAGCTGACATGCGCCAGAATAGATCCCGTTAGAATATCAATCGTGTGATGCTGATACGTGGTTAATGTTGAAATTCCCAGAAGAATAAGGCAGATCATTACCAAAAGCCGCCACTTTGTAAGATCTTTAAATACCGACCAGAAGACAAACGCAAAAGCAATATGCAGCGATGGCGATTGGTTAAACGGCGAATCAAAAGTTTGTAAAAAAGAAAAAGGCAGCTTCAGGATAATGTTGGATACTTCAGGTTTTGTTAATGAAAATTGTAAAGGAACGGCCATGAAAAATATTCCGGCAATGATGGTTACAAAAAGCATTCTCCATGTTAATATTTTTAACTGATATTTATTGTTACATGAAAAAAATACGAGGCAGAAAAAAAATCCGCTTGACATATAAGGAATGATCGATAACGGTATGAATGGAATTGATCTCTCGAAGCCAAAAGTGAGCGACGGCAGATCTCCTAAAGAAGTGGCATACCAGGTACAAAGATTGTAAACAGTCATGAATACAACAGTGCATACCGTTAATGCAAATGCCTGCTGCCGGATTTTCAGTTGCTTTTCAGTCATTGATTCTTAAACATAATTATATACCGGTAATGACATAGAATAGCGTACCAAAAAATCTTTAAACAGCCACGTTTATTTATAAAAAGTCTTTTTGTGGTATTTATTATGAGTTGTTCTTTATTTATTAGAGCTTGTACTGTGCGAGATGGAACATTTCTTTTTGCAGTTTTCCCGTTCTATGATAAGCGAGGCTGCATCCAGCATTTTAATGAGGTGCAGATACGGACCTACCATATTGCGCTCCGGTACATTGTTGAACGTTCCGAGCGAAAAATACACGACTTCCGAAATGAACTCCTCGAACTGCTCAAGAGAATATTCCTGAAAGGCTTTTCTGAAAACCCTTGCCGGATCGCGGTATTCTTTTTCCGACAGCGAACCCTGCAGCAGCGGATTGCCTGGTTCCGTAAGGAAATGAACCAGCCATTTTCCACGCTTCTTTCTAAGACACCACCCTGCCCGAATAAACGATCGCAGCGATTGGTGGAAATAAAAGACAACGGAAGGATCTTCCGGAATCCGGGTTTTGCTATGTGCGGCGTATTGCATGATACGGTTGACCTGTTCTTTGGCGGTGACCAGATCATGAAACTGGAAAAAGACTTCTATCAGCGGGAGTGCGGAATGCTTGTTCCGGCCGGACCAGAAGCAGGATTCGAAGTTGATGGTTTTTTTCATGTGTCTTTTTTTCTTTGGGGTTGGTAACGTACTTTGCAAATGTAATAATATTTTCATAATTGCGCACAGAAAAACGCACTGTTATTTTTCTCTTTCTTTTAATTTGTTAACATGGACGAAGAGAAAGACATCATTATTTCTATCTGCAAATACATCTATCATAATTGGGTTTCAAAAGCTGAATCACAGAGAGATTTCGCATCAAAATGTGGCGTTGAAGAAAGTACCATAAGAAGAATTAAAAATATTGCGTTAGGAACATCAAAGACCGATTATAATATGTCTTTAAAAACTTTAATTAGAATTTGCAAAAAAAAGGAAATTACTTTAGAAGAATTTTTTAGCAATATAAACAAATAAAAATCCTAACGAGAGTTGGGATTTTTTTGTTGTTTAAGGAAAGCCGTAAGGTAATATAAATCATTAGTTATAAATTTGATTTAGTTAACAATAAAATACTAATATTATGGCACTTAAACCTGGACCAAAAAGAATAGCTGAATCAACTGGAAAACCAGATAAAAGACAACGTGATAATAAAGAAACACCAGGAAATACACCTTCTTTAAAACCACCTAAAAGGCCGAGAGGTAAATAAAATATATCTTATATTAAATCAGTTTTTGAAACTTTTTATTAAAATTCTTTAGGACGATTACACTTGTATTTTTTGTACCTTTGCAAAATGTTTTATAGAAGAAAAATAGTACTTGCATTAATACAGGTTTTTGGAAATGAATTAGAAAAAATAAGTTTACAAAAGCTGCTATTTTTATTTATGAAACAGAAACAGGATCCTGAATATGATTTTGTTCCTTACAAGTATGGATGCTTTTCTTTTTCTGCAAATGCCGACTTAAATGCTTTAAATAAAAAGAATATTTTAGAGGATTTAAATTCGTCCTATAGGCTTACCGACTCAACGAATTACTTAGAAACTCTAAAGCCATTAGATAAGAAAAGAATGCTCGAATTAAAGGAAATTTATGGGAAGATGGATAAAACCTCTTTAATGAAGCACACGTATATTAACTATCCATTTTGGGCTACTAAAAGTATAGTTGCAAAAAACCTATTGAATGAAAAATTGTATCAAAGAATTTTTAGAGCTATTCCTCGTAATGAAAAAACAGTCTTATATACTATTGGCTATGAAGGTATTTCTTTAGAAGAATATTTAATGCGATTGATTAAAAATGATGTTAAAGTGTTAGTTGATGTTAGACGTAATCCCTTAAGTATGAAATACGGTTTTAGTAAAACGTCGCTATCAAAGTTTTGTAATATACTTGATATAGAATATATCCATTTTCCACAAGTGGGAATTGAATCAGAACACAGGCAGGAACTAAATAGCCAAAAAGATTATGACATTTTATTTGAAAAATACAAACAAAATAATTTAACAAAAACTATTGATATTCAAAATAAAATACTAAATTTATTGATAGAGAAGCAAAGAATTGCTCTAACGTGTTTCGAAGCAGATGTTTGTCAATGTCATAGGACTCATTTAGCAGAAGCAATCTCTTTAAATCCAAACTTTTCTTATGAAGTAAAACATATTTGATGTATGGCTAAAACCAAAGTCCTCATTGCAGTTAAAACATATCCCGCAATATCGGTAAAATATGATGAGCTGGTATGCACAGCTGGATTTTTAGAAGATGGTACATGGATAAGAATATTTCCGATTCAATTTAGAAAAAAATCTTTTGGAGAACAATACAAAAAATATGATTGGATTGAAATTGATTTAGTAAAAAACACAAGCGATTTTAGAAAAGAAAGTTACAGACCTATATCTTACGATACAGAGATAAAAATTCTTGAAAACATACCTACGGATGGTAATTGGATTCTTCGTAAAGAAATTATTTTTAAAAATAAAATTTATAACGATATTGAAGAGTTAATAGCAGAAGCTAAAAATAAAGATATTATGACTTCACTCGCTATTTTTAAGCCAAACGAAATTATTGACTTTACTGTTGAGGAAGTTGAAAGAGAATGGAATAAAAAAAAGCTTGAAATTCTTAAACATGAAAGGAGCAGTAATCTTTTTGCACAAGAAGATGAAGATCTTTTTGAAGTAGTAAGAAAGCTACCTTACAAGTTCTCCTATATCATAAAAGATTCAAAAGGTAAAAAAAGTAAAATGATGATTGAGGACTGGGAAATTGGTCAATTGTTTTGGAAATGTCTTGCTAAGTATGAAGGCAATGAATCAAAAGCTATTGCAGATGTTAAAAAAAAATATTTAGACGATTTTGCCAGGACAAAAGATCTACATCTTTATCTTGGAACTTCACAGCTTCATCACCTTACAGCTAAAAATCCGTTTATGATTATCGGAACTTTTCATCCTAAAATTGAACAACAATTGAGACTTTTTTAATTTATTAAACGATTATTAAGATATTAATTTAGCAACTAAATTTATCACTAAAATTTACAAAAAAAATCCCGGCCAAACCGGGATTTCAAATTTCATATTCAAGCTTAGTACTTTAAGCTTGTTATTTACCATACTGCATCCATTTGCTATAGTCGTATCCGTCTGATAACTCAATATGGTTAAAGCCATTCTCGTGAATCATATCAAAATAGCCTAATGTTTCAAATTTTCGAAACCAGACATCATTAAAGAGAATATAGGTCAACCTTATTTTTTTATTGTCTTTGCCAAAAACTGTAACTTTAATATCTAAGCCCTTGTCTAACAATAAATCTCTAAGATTTTCTCCATATTTTAATCGCATTTTAGATTCTTCCAAAGAGGTCTTTCTGTCTAAATCAGCAATCTGTTTTTTGCCAATTGCATCTTTATTTTTTATTAATGAATCTTTAGTTTTCTCAATTCTTTTTGCAAATTCAGAACCTTTGGTTTTTTTAGCCAGCCCAGTAAATCTTATAATCTCAGTGTCTACAAAATACTTTTGCGATTTTAAGATTACATATGCATTTTTGACTTCATCTGCTAAACTATTGACAGGAATTTCATGTTGAAGTAAAATTTCAACTTCAGTTGGTGTTAACCCCAATCTTTTTATTTCATTTTCTCGTGCTAATTTTTCTGCTGAAATCTTATCTGATTTTTCCTTCCTTACTTTTTCAGCTGCTATTTCAGATTCTGTTTGATAAAAAAAATTAATGTAAAGCATTGCAATAAATATCATTGCCAGTCCCGAAGTCAAAACTGTTTGTCTAATTTTTTCGGTTGATCTTAAGTTTTCATTTTTAGTTTTATCTGGAAACTTATCTTCTCTAAATTTTACTATTAAGAAATTTACCAGAAACACAATAAATAAAAGCGCTAAAATTGTTATAAAAGTTATCATTATAATATATATTGGTTATTATTTTTCAAATATAGATCAAGTATATATGAAGAAATTATGGAAAACCGTAAATCAAAAAATGATAACAATAAATGCTAATTCAAGCTTGTTAATTATCTTTAAAAATCATCAATACCAACCAAAAAAATCCCGGCCAAACCGGGATTTCAAATTTCATATTCAAACTTACTTTACCTCAATAGGAACCGAGATCTGATCCCAATCCATGGTAAATCCGTTTTTGTTGATTTTGTAGACCAACGCTTCCTGTTTTGTCTTCAACGTTTTCGCATTGACATCTACGCGTAAGGCATCTTTTGCCTGATCGTATTTGTAAGCGCCCCATTGTTTGGGCTCTTTGTTAAAAACGGCAGTCCAGGCTCCGGATGCTTTAGGAACTAAGAAAAAGCTGTATTTCCCGGCAGGCAGTTTTTTACCCTGAACCGTAATGTCTTTGCTTGTTTCAAAAGTCGTTGCCTCATTGGCTCCTGCACGCCAAACTTTATCGTAAGGAACCAAATCGCCCCATATCTTGCGGTCTTTCACAGAAGGACTGCTGTAGTTGATGGTAATATCGGCATCTTTGATTTTTCCTGTAGCCGTCATTGCAGGACTTGCCGGTTTTTTAGCTTCCTGTGCAAAGGCATTTACGGAAATCGTCATCGCAGCAACAAGAACGGTAGCAGATTTAAAAATTGTTTTCATAACACTTTATTTGTTTGTTTAATGTTAAAGTATATTTCAGAATAATAATTTTCACCTGTTTTTATGGCTGATTTACCGTTATGATTATGATACGCTCGCAGATCGGGTAGATTTAGCAGATTTTTTTTGCGTTGATATCTGCGTCATCACCATAATTTGCGTGAGTTTTTGGTTTTCGGGCAAATGTAAACAGGCTATTTATATTATTCTTCTTCGTTTACGAATTTACTGCTTTCGGTTTATAAAACAATACCCCGATCGCTGAAAATATAATCACCGCCGCCGCACCGATCACGTTGAGCCAGAGAAATGAAACAATATCGAACTGATACACCGCAATCACCGTAATTTCTGCTAAGATCGCCGCGATAAAAACATTTTGTCCGTTGATTTTTTTATAGTAAAATGCCACGAGGAAAATCCCCAGAATCGGGCCGTAGAAAAGAGAACCCAACACATTTACCGCTTCTATAAGGGAACCCATCTGCGTAGCAAACATCGCGACCCCGATGGAAAAAATTCCCCAGGCTAACGTATGGAGTCGGCTGTATTTCAGTTCGGTTTTCTCATCCGGGACTTCTTTTTTAAAGATCAGATGAATATCTTTCACCGAACAGGCGGCCAAAGAATTCAGCGCCGCCGAAATGGACCCCCAACTCGCCAGGAAAATAACGGCAAACAGCAACCCGATCATTCCTACCGGCAGTGTATTTTTCACGAAATACAGGAAAATATAATTGGTATCGGTTTTCTCGGCATTAAAATTTGAGCTGTTGATCACCTCCTCTACCCTTCCGTGAAGTGCTTTTACCTGAGCCTGCGTATTTTTAAAATCCTGAATTTTTGCTTCCAGCTGCGGAGCATGCGTTTCTTTCAGCTTCAGAATTTCATGTGATTCTGCATTAAATTTCGTCTGTAAATCCTGATGCTCTTTTTCGAATACCGCAGCCTGCTGAGGTTGTGTTTCCTTTAAATGCTGATAAGAACGTTCGTTAAAATAAATCGGAGCCGGCTTTAGAGAAAAGAAAGCGAAAAGCATGGCGCCGATCAGGAGAATCGCAAACTGCATCGGGATTTTTACCAATCCGTTCAGCAGCAATCCCATTTTTGCATTGGTATTGTCTTTCGCCGTAATATATCTCCCCACCTGGCTCTGGTCGGTCCCGAAGTAAGACAATGCCAGAAAAAAACCGCCAATGATTCCGCTCCAGATGTTGTATTTGTCTTTCCAGTCGAATTCCGTGGTGATGACATTGAGCTTCCCGGATTTCCCCGCCAGATAAAGCGCATCTTTAAAACCGATTCCATCCGACATATTTTCAATAAGTAAAAAGCCTGCGAAAGCCATGGTTCCCAAAATAATGAGAAACTGTAGTTTTTGGGTATGCGCGATCGCTTTTGCGCCGCCAACGTAGGTGTAAATCAGCAAAATTCCGCCTGTTAAAACATTGGTTAAATAGATATTCCAGTTCAACACACTGGATAAAATGATGCTCGGCGCATAAATGCTGATTCCTGTTGACAATCCTCTCGAAAAAAGAAAAAGCAGTGAAGTGAGCACTCGTGTTTTTTTATCAAAACGATTTTCTAAATATTCGTACGCCGTATACACATTTAATCGCTGAAAAATCGGGATAAAAGTAATACAAATGACAATCATTGCCAAAGGCAGCCCAAAGTAATACTGCACGAAACGCATCCCGTCGGTATACGCCTGTCCCGGCGCCGAAAGAAAGGTAATGGCACTTGCCTGCGTTGCCATAATCCCGATGAGCACAATGTACCACGGCATTTTATTATCTGCTTTCAGGTAAGATGCGTTGCTTTTTTGTCCACGCCCGATAAATACGCCGTAAACCACCACTGCAACCAGTGTACAAATAAGAACTGTCCAATCGATCGTACTCATGCCCAGAATTTAGTAAACCAATAATACAATACGATCTGCAATACTAAAGCAAATGCCAATAACAGGTACCAGATCTTCCAATTTTTAATTTTTTTACTCATCAGTTTTTCTGCGCAGATAAAAAGTTTAAAAATAATCTTGCGGCGCCTACATTTCCTGCGGGCAGCTGTCTAAAAAATGCGAGCGGTGAATAAATAAAATTACCCTTTCCGTATTTTGCATATAATGTTGAACCCTGCAGCGGCTCTTCACCGGTGTCGTGCATTTCAAAAATCGGTTCATACGCTGCATCCCACTGATCCGGAAAATACGCGCCTCGCTCCTGTACCCAGCCTTTAAAATCATCCTGAGTAATTTTATTCGGGAAATTCAGCAATTTATGATTCGGATTTAAAAAGGTAACGGCTGCATTTTCTTCGGTAACCCGCTTGTTGGCAATACGGAAATTGTATATTCCCAATTGATCAACCGTTGTATCCTGGTTGGTGTTATACTGCATCACCAGATTTCCCCCTGCTTTTACGTAAGCCCATAAAAAAGGCATCCATCTGCCCAGATTTTTCTCCGTGTTATTGGTACGAACACCCAGTACGATTGCATCATATTGCGAAAGCTTGTTTGGGTTACTGTTTCCGGATTCATTTAGGTTTCCGTAAAAATCTTCGTCTTTTAAGACATCTACCTGAATACCTGCAATGCGCAGAAACTCAGGAATGAAATCTCCCGCACCTTGAACGTACCCCACTTTTTTAACATTCGCCTGAATATCACCTTTCATTACATTGACTGATGCAGGTGCAAAATATTGCAGGGAAGGTAAATGCGGATACTGAATTAATACCTGTTTTTTATTATATATTGCTCCATCTGCCACAAAACTGGCATCCAATTGTAGCTGATTTGATTTTATTGAAGTAAGTCTGGCTTTTGGAATGATATAATCGAAGGTTAAATCTTTCCCTTTGATCGAATTTACATCTGCACCGCCTAATCGTTCTCCGTTGTACGTCAGATTAATTTTTCCATTGCTGAACGGTTGATCTGAATTAACTTTAACATTCAGACTCAAATGTAAATCTTCATTTTCTTTGACCATATACAGCGGCTGCGTAAATTTCAGTTCCAATGCAGGAACAATGCGCAGTGCTTCCACCACATCACCTTTTACGGGATCTAATTTTTTGAACGATAAGGGAAGTTTAACCTGAAACTTTTCCGAGCCGATTTTTACGTCAACCAAAACATTCAGTGGAGATTCTGCTTCCGGCAAACCGATTAACGTATCATTTGGGACAGAAAAAGTTGCCGCATCTGTGGGAGATTTTGATAACCAATAAGGTTCTGTGAGTGCTGCATCTGCAGGAATCTGAATGTCATGCTGAATGGTAATTAAAGAATCTTTGGATAATTTCCTATTAAAGTTTTCTGATGTATTCAGCCATTTTACCTTTTCTAAAACAACAGAATTTGGAGCTCTTGAAATCAGATTCAGCCTGAAGCTGTATTGATCTCCGGCAACGGCTTCAGCCCGATTGGTCACTACTTCCCCCATAAATCCGGCGCAGCTTAGAATAAGCTGGTCAAGAGATTTAATTTTATCTTTTTTCAAGTCTGAATCCTTTAATGCCATAACCTTTTTTCGCAAAGCAAGCAATGCAGGTAAGCTAAGATCCGGATTGTTGAAATTAAAATTTGAAATAATTTGATCTAATGATTGATCAATGTCAGCATTTCCCTGTGACGTCCATGTTTTACTGATTCCGTCTAAAAGATTTTCTTTGGCAGGCTCACCGGCAACGTGGGAAAAATATTCCGTTTTTACTCCTGCTACAGACTGTGTTCCTGCACCCTGGCTTTTGTGTAAGCTTCTGCTGAGCCCGGCCAATTCGCCATAACCCATTCCCAGCTGTGCATCATATTACCCAACGGTAATTTTAAGTTGATTTTCAGCAGTAGTATTTACCGAACCAAACCGGAATGTATTCCACAATATGCGTTTTGGCTGCCATACATTGACATATTTGAGTTGATGCGGGAATGCTGTTTTTTCGCCTGCAAGCTTAAAAGCCTTTTCTGCAACTACTGCCGAAGCCGCATGCTGTCCGTGTCCCGCCGCAGCCGTAGGCGGAAAACGACAAATAATTACATCCGGACGGAATGTACGGATAACCCAGACAACATCTGCAATAATGCTGTTTTCGTCCCATTGTTTAAAAGTGTCAGTCGTATTTTTAGAAAACCCGAAATCAATCGCCCGGGTAAAAAACTGTTGGGCACCGTCTAATTTTCTTGCTTCTAAAAGCTCATGGGTTCTGATCAATCCCAATGCAGCACCTTGTTCTGTCCCCAATAAGTTCTGTCCTCCGTCGCCTCTGGTTAAAGACAAATATCCTGTTTCTACATTTTGCCCGTTAATCAGCCAGGAAAGTAATCCTGTATTTTCATCATCGGGATGAGCCGCAAGGTATAAAACTTTAGGCAGGTGTTTAAGGGTTTTGAGTTCTCGGTAAATTTCGGATGATTTTGAGGGTCGAACCTGTTGGGCCGAACAAAAAACCGAGTAAGAGCTAAGGATAAAAACAACGATTACTTTTCTGAACATTTGAATTTGCTTTGCGGGACAAATATAAGTAAATCGTTTTTCTTTCTATCGTAAAGAAAAAAAGCAATCGGCAAGTCGAAACATCGTTATATTTTTTTAAATCTTTTAGGTAAAAAAGAAAATTGAATCAACATATCAATATTTCAATTCCAATGATTTTTTTAATGTTTAAACTGATTATAAAAACTTTAAAATTATAGTTCTGACAGCTAAATTTATTATCTAAAAACAATTATTTCATAACAAGGAATTGATTTAACAACATTTTCATGTGTTTGTAAGATCTATGGGACAAGTGTTGTAAAAAGGTATAATAAAAATATGGATATCAGAACCAGCCCCTGCATGATATTGGTACGGCCTGTTGCCAATGATATGGTAATAATGAATAGCGACAAACCCAAAAGAAGCATTGATTTTATATCGATTCCTAATGTCATCCTGAAATCTGCAAAGACAGAAACCACAGCAACGGCAGGAATACTGAGCCCGATGCTCGCCAGTGCCGAACCAAAGGCAAGATTAAGGCTCGTCTGAAGCCTATTGTTATAAGAAGCTCTTATTGCTGCGATACCTTCGGGAAGAAGTACAATTCCGGCAATGATAATCCCAACGATTGTTTTCGGCGCTCCCGCTTTCAACACAAGTGCATCCACATCCTTTGAGAGGTATTTGGCCAGTAAAACAACAATACCCAGACATAGAATAAGAAAAAAGATACTAAAAAACATGACTCTGCGGCTTGGCTTTTCCGGAAGTATTTCCGGCTCTTCGTTAATTTCGATCTTGTCATTTATTTTGGGAATTGGTGCAATAAAGAATGCACGGTGTCTGATGGTTTGAACCATTGTAAAAGCAATATAAAGAGCAAGAGAAATTACAGATATAAATATAAGCTGTCCTGATGTATATTCGCCGTTATCATGGCTGGTGGTGTAATTGGGGAGGATTAAAAGAAAAACAACAATTACAATGAGTGTAATCATCGCCGTGCCTACCCCCTGAAGCGTAAAGATCTGCTGCTTGTAGCGAAGTGATCCTACGATAATACACGTTCCGATAATCCCGGTGAGGATGATCATCACTGCCGCGAAGACTGTATCTCTGGCAAGATGTATTGTTTCTAATCCTTTGGAGCTAAGCATAATGGAAATAATCAAAGAAACTTCTATTACAGTAATTGCAAAGGCAAGAAGCAGAGTTCCGTAAGGTTCTCCAAGCCTGTAGGCGATAGTTTCAGAATGGTAAACCGCTGCAAGTACTGCACCGATGAGAAGTAAGCTTAAAAACAATGAATAGGCATGTCCCCCGATATAATAATGGGCAAGATAAGCAATCCAGGCTATTGAGGGTACAATTATAGTCCAGCCAAGCAAATAGTTCTTATTTTTCATAGCTGATGATTATTACCTGATTTAAAACACTGAGAAATGCTGGAAAGGGCAAGCAACTGTTTGCTGTGTTGTTCATCATTACATTCCTGTTCTGGAGCAATATTGTATTCGGTCATTTTTTTTGTATTGGTCTGATTAACTTCCATTAATCCGCTGAGCGAGGAAAGCTTTCCGCTCTCATCAAATAACTGCATTTTAAGCATGACAGATTTTCTAAATCCGTAAAATTTAATCGTTTTCATATCTTGATGGTTTTGAAAAAAGACAGGGCCAAAAGCGCCTGCCTCCATAAAGCCCGTTAAAACATATTTACTATTCAATAGGCTTATTGTGCTATAAGATGAATGTTATGAATAAGACATTCACGGTTTAAGAAATCTTTGTGAAATTAGAACAGAAATTGGTCGATACCTGTTATTGATAATGGTGTATATCAGTACACAAAGTTGCTGAATAATCTCTATTTGCAGATACATATTTCCAGAAGATACTTACATATTTCACAGGTTTTCTAAAGGTCTTCCAAATTTTGCATCCTCTGTTTTTTAAGCTGCTTGTAAAAGGATGGGCTAAGTCCTGTTATTTTTTTAAACTGGTTGGATAGATGTGCAACGCTGCTGTAATTGAGCTGATAGGATATCTCCGTAAGGTTGAGCTCATCGTAAAGGATGAGTTCCTTCACCTTCTCAATTTTGTTGATAATGACAAATTGCTGTAAGGTAATTCCTTTTATTTCAGAGAATGTATTGGCGAGATACGTGTAGTCATAGCCCAACTTTTTGCTGATATATTCTGAGAAATTTTCTTTCGGAAGAGCTTCGGAAAAATGAATCATTTCAGTGACTGCATTTTTAATTTTTTCTATCAAAATACTTTTCTTGTCATCTAAAAGCTCCAGTCCTGTTTTCATCAAATTCTCCTTAAGTTTACGTCTTTGTGCGGCACTGATATCATTAAACAATTCTACCACGCCAAGATCCACCCTGGCATTTTTAATATCCAGTTTTTCCAGTTCCTGATGGACCACCATTTTGCAGCGTAAGCTTACCATATATTTTATGTACAGCTTCATAATCCGTCTGATTTTCGGCCTGCCGATCCAAACGCCAGCAGTCACCTCATCAAAGGTAGTTCTTTAAATTGTAACAGCTGTGATATATGTAACAAATTGAAATAGTATTACAAAGCTCTCTTTTTTTTATCAACGACCTTTACACAAGATAAATATTTTATAATGTCAAAAGAAAAAGAAACCAAGAAAAAAACTGATAAAACACCTGCTTCAAAATCACCAAAAGAAAAGCGACAGGATAAGCAAAACAAGAAGAAGGATAAAGAAAATGAAAGCAGAAATGCTTCATAAGATCCACGGTTACATTACAGCATTATTAAGCAGGATGTTCAAATACACATCAATAAAAGATATAAATGTTTCATCAATTTCAAAAAAGAAAAAATAAATTTCGAGCCTTTAATAGACAAAGTATTACTGCTAAGATCCGACACGCAGACTTCGCAGCATTAATTTACATAAGAAATACCAATATCGCAATGAATAATGATTTGAAGGAAATTCTTCAAATCCTAAAAGAACAGCAGATGTTCAACAGAAAATCGAGACTGATTTTTAAAACCAACTGTAAACTGAGCCAACGTATTTTGTGGGAAGGATTGATCAACAACATCAATGACAACCTGAATAATATTAAATTACAAATTGAATACGTAAAAGAAAACACCATTATAGTCGATAGGTTTAACCATTTTTTATTTTGGAATCAAAACAAAATCTTTTTAAGTACTTTAAAGCGAAGCTATCAAAAGCTGGAAGAACTCGGCGATGAAATTCTTCCGGAAGACGAAAGATCAGTTTGGAAAACAGAGGTCTGCACTATTTATGATGAATTGCTGTACATAATGGTTTCTCTTTTAAACATCTGCAAAATAGAGCTTGATTTTATTAAAACTCATACCCCACACAACCTTAAGAAAGTAATGCAGAATGTGATTGAAGATATTCCAAAGATTACTGCGCTTAGGGAAAAACCTCACCCTTACAATTCTTCTTACCTCAATGCTTTAGAAAAGTACAAAACGGATTTTGGTGAAAAACGCAGCTTCCGTGACGTATTGCTTAAGGTGTTTACCATGGATACGAGAAAATCGCCCTCGGAGTTTGTAATGCTTGGAAGATGGATTGATGGTAAAAATAAAAAGTACATCAACAGCATGTAAAACAGAGCAAAAAACTTTACTACGAAAAAATTGAGATAAATAAAGGTAAAACTAATCTGTTCAATCGGTTTTCGGTTGGACAGATTCTTTTTAAACGGTCAGTTATTCAAATACAAATCAATTATGGGAGAGATTTTTAATATCAATCCGATCTATTTGTACATTATTACAATATTTAAGATTTTAAATTATGAACACAATACGCCTCTATAAATTTAAAGATTCCATCGGCAGAAAAATACAGTTATTCAGTAAAGAATCTAATCTCGATCCTTTGGATAATCATATAGATACAAATTTTCTCGATATAGAAATTGTTACCGAATACATAATCACTGTTCCTGTTGACTTTACCTATGAAGAATTGTCCTACAAAGAACTTTTGGGTCTTTGCGGCTCCGCGAAGCAAACCATAGAACATTATTTCATTAAAAACATTAATGATTACGACATGGTGTAACGCAAAGAATATCAAAACATTAACAAATTATTTATTGATGCCTGATTTTGATTATTTTAAGTTTTTGTAAAAAAAGCATTGTCTGGAAACCCATATCCCATTCAAACCATTGCGCTGCATTATTTGGTTTTTGTGGATGCTTATGATGATTGTTATGATACGCTTCTCCCCAAAAAAGAAAATCAAAAGGCAAAATATTTTTTGAAGTGTTATTAAGCTTATAATTTTCATAACCAAATTTATGAGCCCACCAGTTCACAGCCATTCCCTGTAAAGAACCCATAATTATCGTTGCCGGAAGAAAAAGCCATTGCCACCATGCAGTCGCCAGTAAGCTATAAATGAGGATATATAAACCGATCCAGCAAAATCTTGTAATATAGTTGTGTGCTATTTTATCAAATTTCTCCCAATCCGGCAGATTCTTTTTGTATTTTTCTGCAGCCTCTGTCTTTCCTATGTGAAGATTAAAATAATTGTTACGCGTAGTCCACATCATAATGAAAGGATTGGGATCATTATGCGGTGAGTGGGGATCTTCGGTTTTATCTGTGTGTGCATGATGCAAACGATGCATTAAACCATAAGTGTAGGCACTGATATAAGATGATCCCTGTGTTATAAAACAACCTATGTAAAATATTCTTTCCCAAAATTTTGACATGGTGAAAAGGTTGTGGGCAGCATAACGGTGATGAAAAACCGACTGAAAAAAAAGCGAGGCATACCAATGTATGATTATAAAAATGAATATTGCCATTATAAAATAATTTAAGATGAATAATTAACGAAGGTATTACGGAAGGCGAAGAAAAATTGATGCTTATTGATAAGTACTCGTAACAAGAAAATTTATTTTTATTCTGCAATATCTTTTATAATATACGACAATTTTATCAATCAGGATTTGTTTTTTTTCAAAAAAAAGATTTTAATCAGTAAAAAACGTCTTATATCTCAATCATAATCGTTGAAATAATAAAAAATAAAGAGTGTATAATTTTTAAAACTTTTCTTTGTCTTCTCTTTCAATACCATGCAATGTGCTGTTTAGGCTGCTGTTATCAGTTTTTTTAATAACACTGAGATCTCCATTAGCTTCGATAACTACCGCCAATACATCTTCTACATTTACTATTCCTTTCTGGCGGATGGAAGCCAAAATTTCTTCTTCAGTTACTAACTCCTGCTCCATACTATTTTTAAGATAGCTGCCTTTGTAAAATAACAGCTTTGGTGATGAATTAAGTAGTTTTTCCACAACCTTGGATCTGCGGGAAAGTTTTGCGAATAGTAACTGCATTGAAATGATAAGGAATAACACCACGACACCTTCAGTAAGGTTCACCTGCGCAAGCATCATATAAGCCAAAACAGATCCTAGCGTTACCGTTACAACAAAATCGAACGCATTAAATTTGGCAAGAGTACGTTTTCCCGAAATTCTTATGAATAAAAAAAGGGTAACAAAAGAAATGACCGTAAGTAATGCAACGTGTCCCACTTTAGTCCAGTTATCGAAAAATATATTTCCCATATAGGTGTCTGCTAAATTATTTTGAAGCTTTTAAACAGATATACCTGCAAACATTCAACCATTAATGTTTTTGCAAATTTTATTATTGAAAATAAATAGTCGGGATACATAAAAAGTTCTGCCGAAAAAAGAAGATTAACCTTTTAAATTAGCAAAAATACCCTTTCATTTTGATATCCTTTTTCAATGACAACAAAAACACAAAACACACAATATCTTATATTACAACAAATTACAAACAAACTATCATTAAAGGAACAGATCTTGGCATAACCTCTCAAAAAAATTATGAACTATCAGGATGCCATTGCAGAGATTAATCTCGCACTTCCTTCTTGCAGAGAAGAATTTAAAGAAACGTATAAAGCTAATAATTCGTTTATGGTAATAAGCACGTTCACAAGGCAGATCAGAAATGCAATTCAGGATCAAAATCAAAAAATTCTTACCAATGCTTTGCAGAAAATGAATGAACTGTACGACAAAGGAGATACCGCCCTTAAAAATGCCATAGAAAATGTATTTATCTATGCTCTGGACAGCATGACTTTTAGTTGTGGAATCGAAAGAAGAACATTAGTTTTTTCACAACTCTCTTCAGGTCTTAACAGCAAATATTTACAACAGGTTTATAAAACGGGACTTTAAAATTCAAACGAAATGAAAATCAGAAAAAACGGAAGTTGGGAACACTGGAAAAAGACTTCCAGATTGCATAAAAGAGAAGTCTTTGCTGTCCATATTATCGTAATTGCAGGAGTCTTTATAGCTGCAGCAATTCTGCAGTATCTGTAGCGTTCTGGCTTCAGATACAAAAGAAGAAATTTAGAATAAACAATTAGAAATCATTACTTTTTTATAAATCGTTTTTTAAATTGCTTCCGAAACAGCAGTCCTTTATTTGAGGGCTGCTGATTTTGCATAATCAATAATTATTGAAAGAATAAAGAGTATTTGGCTTTTAATCATTAAAAAGATAATTTTAAATTTGTAAATAAATAACAGCAGTGAGTAAAATACTGGTAATAGACGATGAAGAGAAAATAAGAACACTCTTATCCAAAATTTTGAGCCTGGAAGGATATGAGGTATTTCAGGCTTCAGATCTCAAAAATGCACTGAAGAGGCTGGAATTTAGTGATATAGATGTTGCAGTATGCGATGTAAAACTTCCTGACGGCAGCGGAGTCGATTTTGTAAAAAAAATAAAAGAAAAATATCCGTCGCTGGAAATTATCCTCCTCACTGCTTTCGGCAATATTCAGGATGGCGTTCAGGCTATTAAAAATGGGGCTTTCGACTATATTACGAAAGGTGACGACAACAATAAGATCATCCCGTTGGTTTATAAAGCGATGGAAAAAGTTTCTCTTAACAAGAGAATTTCACAGCTCGAAAAACAGTTGGGCAACAGACATTCATTTGAATCAATTATAGGACATTCTAAAAAAATACAATCTGCGGTAGAATCTGCTAAAAAAGTTGCGACCACCGATGCCACTGTATTGCTTACCGGCGAAACGGGCACTGGAAAAGAAGTTTTTGCCAATGCCATTCACAACGCAAGCCACCGCACAAAGTATAATTTTATTGCCGTAAACTGCTCTGCCTTCAGTAAAGAACTATTGGAAAATGAACTCTTTGGTCACAAAGCAGGTGCCTTCACCGGCGCGATAAAAGATTCGAAAGGCATTTTTGAAGAGGCAGACAAAGGAACTGTTTTTCTGGATGAAATTGGTGAAATGCCACTCGATCTTCAGGCTAAACTATTACGAGTTCTTGAATCCGGAGAATTTTTAAAAGTTGGAGACAGCAAAACCACGAAAATCGATGTGAGGATTATCGCAGCCACCAACCGGGATCTCGAAAAAGAAATAGAAAACGGAAATTTCCGGGAAGACCTGTTTTACAGGATCAATATCTTTACCGTGCATCTTCCGCCCCTTCGGGAAAGAGTGAATGATATCGAAGATCTTACGAACAGCTTTCTGAAGAACTTTTCTTTAAAAATAGGTAAAAAAATATCCGGATTTTCAAAAGAATATGCAGAAGCTTTAAAAAAACATTCCTGGAAAGGAAACATCCGCGAACTACGGAATGTCATTGAGAGAAGCACTATTCTGACAGATGGAGAAGAACTTCAGATAGACTCACTTCCACAGGATTTTCAAAATAGTCAGGAAATCAATTTGAAAGGAAAAACCTTGTCGGCTTTTGAACTGGCTGGTGCCGAAAAAATCCATATCCAAAAAGTACTAAACTATGCCAACGGAAATAAAACCAAAACAGCAGAACTTTTAGGAATTGCCCTCACAACATTGTATAGGAAAATAGAAGAATATCAGATTAAATAGAGGGAGATGTGGGAGGTGAGAAGAGAAGTAAGAAGTAAGAAGTAAGAAGTAAGAAGTGAAAAGTGAAAAGTGAAAAGTAAATAGTAAATAGTAAATAGTAAAAGATAAGCTAAAGTAAAGAAACGTAAATAAATATTTTAGCGAATTTTACCCTTTCATCTCTCATCTCTCATCTCTCACTTCTCACTTCTCACTTCTCACTTTAACTATCCCTACTCACTCAAAAAAATCCTTTCATAATAATAGCACCTACCCTTTCATTTTGAAAGGGTTTTTTATTGTATAACATCGATATCTAATTTTAACTAACTGAAATATAATAATTTATAAAAAATATTCTCAACTGGACCCGCATTTGAAAATAATTATGGCATAACAAATAATAGTTACGTTATGCAAAAATGGAAAATCAGAATGTACAGGAGAGTAAAATCCTGGCATTTATTAGCAATATTCTACTGCCTTTTGGTCTGTTTCGCAATTACCTACAAAATTTTTAATCAATAAAAATATGACACTTGTTTTAACCATCGCAGGTATTGTACTATTCGTACTCTTTTTTCTAACCGTAAAATATTTTGAAAAAATATGACAGCACTATTAATCATTGCCATCGCCGTATTTATCTATATATGCTACGTCTTGGTGAAACCGGAAAAATTTTAAAACCGGTAAAAAGCGAAAGGTGAAAAGTAAAAAGCCTTTATTAGTCCTTTACAATATTAATCTCCTCTTACATCTTACTTACAACATCTAACTATCTAAAAAAATGAATACAGAAATTACAGGAATTGTTCTTATGTATGCTCTCGTGGTTTTATTTGCAATTCCGCTAGGAAGGTACATGGGAAAGATCTTTACCAAAGAAAAAACCTGGCTGGATGGAATATTCAATCCCATCGACAAATTATTTTACAAAATTTCCGGCATAAATCCTGAAAAGGAAATGAACTGGAAACAGCACCTTGCCGCTTTGCTTACTATTAATGCCGTTTGGTTTCTCATTTCCATGTTTGTGCTCACCAATATGGAATGGTTACCGCTCAACCCGGATCACAACCCTTCTATGAGTGGAGATTTGGCATTTAATACAGCAGTAAGCTTTGTTACCAATACCAATCTTCAGCATTATTCGGGAGAATCCGGATTGTCTTACTTAGGACAGTTAACATTAATGCTATGGCAGTTTATTTCTGCAGGTTGCGGTATTGCTATTGCCGCTGTGGTTTTCCTTGCCATGAAAGAGAGGACTACAGATAAATTGGGGAATTTTTATTTTCTATTCATCAGAACCTGCACCAGAGTTTTATTCCCGGTTGCTGTAATTGTAGCTTCTTTATTGGCTTTTAGTGGAACTCCAATGACGTTTGAAGGTAAAGACACCATCACAACTTTACAGGGAGATCAGGTAGAAGTCAGCCGTGGTCCGGTTGCAGGATTTGTGGCTATTAAACAGCTTGGAACCAATGGCGGTGGATTTTTCGGTCCGAATTCTGCACATCCTCTGGAAAACCCAAGTTACTTTACCAATATTGTAGAAACAGTCTCTATTATGCTGATTCCGATTGCAATGATATTTGCGATGGGTTATGTTTTGAAAAGAAAAAAATTAGCATATACTATTTTCGGGGTGATGACTGTAGGATTCCTGTTATTATTAATCCCAACGGTTATTAATGAAATGAACGGAAACCCGGCTATTGAAAAAATGGGAATCGCTCAGAATTTAGGAAGTATGGAAGGAAAAGAAGTTCGTTTCGGACCTGCAGCTTCAGCTTATTGGGCAATCAATACTACCGTGACCAGTAATGGTTCTGTGAATGCCATGCACGATTCTCTGACTCCGTTGTCCGGAATGAATACGATGCTCGGAATGATGGTGAATGCTTTCTACGGAGGCGTTGGAGTAGGTTTCCTCAACTTTTACATTTTTATTATTCTCGCAGTATTCATCAGTAGTCTGATGGTAGGAAGAACTCCTGAATTTTTAGGAAAGAAAATCGAGGCCAGAGAAATGAAAATTGCAATGATTATCGCACTTCTTCATCCTTTCTTGATTCTTGTAGGAACTGCCATCTCCAGTTATATGGTAGCACACAATCCCGCTGAATACGGTAAATGGCTAAACAACCCCGGGTTCCACGGTTTCAGTGAAATGCTGTATGAATTTACCTCATCCAGTGCTAACAACGGAAGTGGTTTCGAAGGATTAGCAGATAACAACCCTTTCTGGAATATTGCCTGTGGAATTGTAATGCTGATGGCCAGATATTTACCGATTATCGGACCGGTAGCTATTGCGGGAAGCCTTGCTGCTAAAAAATACATTCCGGAAAGTGCAGGAACCTTAAAAACAGACACATCGACATTCGGTTTAATGGTTTTTGCTGTAATCGCTATCGTGGCGGCATTGTCATTCTTCCCGGCTTTGGCTTTAGGACCTATCGCAGAATATTTTAGTATGTGATGTGAAAGTAAAAAGTGAAAAGTGAGAAGTGAGAAGTGAGAAGTGAAAAGTGAAAAGTGAAAAGTAAGAGGTAAGAAGTTAAATGGGAAAAGTTAGCTGTTGAAGATAATGCAATTCGTGCAAAATACCCCAACCCTCATCACATCTTACATCTTACTTCTCACCTCTCACCTCTCACCTCTCACTAAGCAACTTCCTTTTCAAACCATAAGCAAGTTTACCAATGGTTTCAAGCTTATGATTTAGCAAATTAAAATCTTCATCAGATAAAAATTCTAACTCTACTGAAATGATAAACAAGGTATCAAGTTCTGCAATTGAACCAATAGCGATATCAAGAAATCTTACAAATTCTTTCTTGCTTGTTCTTGCTGCACCTTCAGCAATATTTAGGGGAATTGATAATGCAGCTCTCCGCATCTGCGAAGTAATGCCAAAAAGTTCTTCTTTAGGAAAAGATTTAGTAATGAGGTATAAATCTTTTATTAACCGAATGCTGTCGCTCCAGGCTTTTAAATTTCTATGTGGTTTCATCAAAAATGTTTTTTAAAAATTAAATATAAGTAAAATGTGAAAAGTAAGAAGTAAAAAGAGCTGAGCGGTAAAAAATAAGAAATATCCAAATTATTTTTCAAATTATTACAAGCAATTTTCACTTCTAACATATAATTTCTAACAAATAAAAAAAATGAAAGGAAATAACAATTTGTTTCAGGCAGAATTAGTCAATGAAGCACTGAAACAATCTTTTTTAAAACTGCACCCATCGAAAATGTTCCGCAACCCGGTGATGTTTATGGTGTACATCGGAACTTTAGTTATGGCCGGAGTATGCATCTGGATTGCAATGGGCGAACAAAGCCAGGGAAGCCTGGTTTATAATATCATTGTAACATTGATCTTATTTATCACGCTTCTTTTTGCTAATTTCGCCGAGGCTATCGCTGAAGCAAGAGGGAAAGCACAGGCAGATTCCCTGAGAAAAACAAGAGAGGAAACACCTGCTAAAAAGGTGAAAAGTGAGGTGTTAAATGTGAAAAGCCTTTTCGCTTTGGAACCTTCTGACTTTTCACTTATAACTTCTAACCAATTAAAAAAAGGAGATGTATTTGTTTGCGAACCGGGAGATATTATTCCGTCGGACGGCGAAATTATCGAGGGTTTGGCAACAATTGATGAAAGTGCCATCACCGGAGAATCTGCTCCGGTAATCCGTGAAGCAGGCGGTGATAAAAGCAGCGTGACAGGAGGAACAAAAGTGCTTTCAGATAAAATAAAGGTCAAAGTAACAACAGAACCCGGCGAAAGTTTTCTGGATAAAATGATTGCTCTCGTAGAAGGCGCTTCAAGACAAAAGACGCCTAATGAAATTGCTTTAACCATTCTTTTGGCAGGATTTACATTGGTTTTCATCATCGTTACGGTTACTTTAAAACCATTCGGTGATTATGCCAATACGCCAATTACTATTGCAGCATTTATCTCATTATTTGTATGTCTTATCCCGACAACCATTGGAGGATTATTATCAGCCATCGGAATTGCAGGAATGGACAGAGCCTTGAGAGCGAATGTGATCACTAAAAGTGGTAAAGCAGTAGAAACTGCAGGGGATATCGACGTTTTATTACTGGATAAAACCGGAACGATTACCATTGGAAACAGAAAAGCTACAAATTTTTATCCTGCTAATGGAATTAGCGAAAATACATTGATTAAAGCAGCGGTTTTAAGCTCAATGGCTGATGAAACACCAGAAGGAAAATCCATTGTAGAACTTAGTGAAAAATTAGATATAAAAGGTATTTTAAAGGAAGAACTGGCACTTCTTACTTCTCACTTTTCACCAGAATATATCAATTTTACCGCAGAAACAAGAAGTTCTGGCATTGATTATGAGAACACACGAATTAGAAAAGGCGCAACTGACGCAATTAAGAATATTGTTACAAATTCGGGCAATATATTTCCGGCAGAAGTTGAACAGAAAGTCAGAGAAATCTCTCAAAACGGGGGAACGCCACTCGTGGTTTCGGAAAATGAAAAAGCACTTGGGGTTATAGAGCTGCAGGATATTATTAAACCGGGAATAAAAGAACGTTTCGACCGACTGAGAAAAATGGGTATTAAAACCGTAATGGTTACCGGAGACAATCCTCTGACGGCAAAATTTATTGCAGAAAAAGCAGGTGTTGACGATTTTATTGCAGAAGCAAAACCTGAAGATAAAATGAATTACATCAAAAAAATACTTCCTTTAACGGTAAAACCAAAAGTAAAGGCCTTGCAGACCAAAACAGCTGAATTTAAAGCAATTTAATGTTAATTATATATTCATTTTTGGTAAGTGTTAAGCGCTAACATATTAATTACCACCCAAAAAAAAGAAATTTTTTGTTAATCAAAATTAAACTGGTCGACCGTAAAAGGTAACTTTATGAATGTATCGTATAGTAAACTTATCAATTGTAAACTCTTTGTAATTCGGTGAAATACAAATTAATAAAGTGCTATCTTCGGGATGGTGCATTAATCTTTTTATCATTCTTTGATCGTAGGTAATGATTAGATATATACAATCAGGATCCAAATTCTGCCATGTATCTATGAAATTTATGCCTATGATATCCCCTGCTTTTATATAAGGCTCAAACGACGCGCCTGTTATCGGAAAATATGCATCACAGTGGATTCCCGGAAGATTTATGTATCCTGTCGGGACCTCCTGCATTTCAATTAATTCCGCGACCTTGCCAGCACTCACTGGTAAGCTATAGAATGGTGCTCCATCATCTGAAAGCTCCAATCCTTCCGTATATTTCAATTTTTTTAAAACTTCACTATATGCGGCTTTTGATTCACTACTCATATTGTTAGATGGAACGACTTTTTCAACTTTTGGTTTTTCACCGTTTTCCTTACCGTTTTCCTTACCATTATCAACGGTAAGAAAATTTTTACTTTTCGTTTCTCCTAAAATCTCACCAATTGCAACATTTAGCACTGTTGCAATTTTCTGCAATTTACTCAGCTGGATATCACTCTTACCATTCTCGTAATCTACATAAGATCGCTTCGGAATGCCTGTTAAACGCACCATGTCGTCTTGCGTGAGGCTTTTAGATTCTCTTATTTCTTTGATTTTCAGCATTTTAAAATATTAAATGCAAAATTTTGCAATTTTTACGGTTTAAATGTTGCAGATATTCGCAACATGTTATATATTTGCTTCATATTAATAATGCAAAAGTATGGAAACATTAGCAAAGCAACTACGGAAAACCGTAAAATTTACAACTCCGTACCAAGAAATAGCTGCTGAATTTGACACTGACCCTTTGTACGTCGGGCAAATAGCCAGAGGTGAACGAAAGCCCATAAGAGGGAAAGGTCTAAAGATCCTAAATAAAATTAAAGAATTAACTCAAAATAAAGACAATGAAAAGAATTCAAAAAATAGTACAGAAAGTTTTAGTGCTTAGACCATCTAAAATTTCTACCGTCTTTGCGGATAATAGATTGACTTGCGAGTGGGTGTTATTTGGTCGATTCGTGATCGGCAAAACAACATATAGCAGATAAAAGATATTATGAAATTTAAAAAGAAATGAACGTAAACGATCAAGCTGTCAAAGAAGATTTCTTTTTTTTAAGCTTTGCTCAATTAAGTATTGATCCGGAAATTCACCATCAACTTCAAATAATAGTAGTAAGAAGCCAGACCATTCAAAATCGTTCTGTTCGCAGAAAAATTTCACGACATTAATATCCTGCCGATGAATATCCTCTGAAGCCAAGCCAACTGCAAAAGTTTCTCCGAAAACTTTGCCCTCTCCGTAAATCTCCTCGTTTTGATAGGCAGCGAAAGGCATTTTATAATATATGTTAAAGCCAAACAATTCACACAACTGCTCAACCAATTTTTGACGTGATTTTCCTTTTGAGGCCGGCTTATAGAGGTCCGTTTTGAATACGGCAAGTTTTAGAAAAGAAACATTACTCATTCTATATTTTTTGTTAGCACTGTAAATATAGTAAAATTCCCGCCACGACTCAGCGTGGTTTCGACACCACGGCGGGAACATAGACAGCCAGGACAGAGCAACGGAGCCGGCTTCATAGATCTCTCTTTATTTAATAAGAATATGAACTTACAACCAACAGACATAATAATTAGACAATCAGGCGGTGCAGAATCCTTGTGGATTTCACAGCGTTTGCTTATGGAAGTTTGTGAGGTAAGTGAAACATATCTCTGGAAAAGTAGATCAGTTTATAAGTCTGGCGTACGCGCTTGTGATCTTGCAAAGGCAAAAGACTTCATGCCGGACTCCGGAAAGGCATGGCGTTGGGGTAAACAGTCGGGTCAATTCTATTATTGTCTTAACAATATCCCAAACAAGGCTCCTAAAAATTATAGAAGTTTATTTGGTGATGCTGAGGCACTGAAGGATAAATTTAAAGAGGCTTGCCGGTCGATGGAATTCACTCAACTTGAAGAACGTTTTAAAAAGCATTTAAAGCTTGTTTCAAGAAACTATCTGGAGTTTTATAGAGATGTGAACGATATCCAACGAGCTGCGCTATCTAAAGCTTGTGCCGTCCTTGATTTTATTCTTGATGAAAAGGACGGATATCCCGGCACGGCTAACAAACTATACAAAGATTTAAGCCCTATACTGACTGATATGGACCTTCAGTATATTCCGCATAATTACCTGAAGCTTAAGGAAAAAATTACCATCCTTGAAACTACTGATAAGAGTATTGTAGATATCATTCAGTTGCCAAGAACCGGCAATAGTAATGCCGAAGTCTACAATGATCCTGAAGTTTTTAGCTGGGTTATGCAGATGTATGCTAATGATTACACATATAGCCAGGAGCATATTATCAGAAAGGTTACGCAAATGTGCCGTTTAACACTTAAAAAAGAGCCTTCACGCCGTTGGTATGGGCAAACAATTTTTGAGCAGCCTAAAATGCAATTTTTAACTGGCGCGAAGCGTTACGGATCTGGAAGCCGCAAAGCTCAAATTTTTCAGGGTTACAACCCAAAAATGAACGCATTATATGCTGGTGATTGCTGGGAAATGGATGCAACTCGTGTTAATATGATCGCGCATTATGTGGAGGTTGTCACCATTGACAAAAAAACTGGTAAGGAAAAGAAAAAGAAGGTCGAAGTATATCCAGTTATTGTGGCGGTTCGTGATGTACATTCTGGTGATATCCTGGGATATTCATTCGGATATTCGGAAAATCATTCAGTATATCTGGAAGCCATGAAAATGGCGGTGCAAAATGCAGGATACCTTCCATACGAGTGGGTAACTGACCGATTCCCTGGTCACAATAAACCGGAAATGATAGATTTTTTCGAGCGTGCTACTGTGCAGGGTGTGAAGTTCACAATAAGTTCTCACGCAAACCGCAAGGCACGTATAGAAAGATGGTTCAGAACACTTCAGGATGTGTTCTATATGGACTCAAAGTATTTCTATGGTGAAGGTATCCAGTCAAGACATAAATATGCTCATAGATCAGCTGATTATCTAAAGCGAATTAAAAAGGAAGCAACTAAAGAGGGCTGGGACTTTCAAAAAAATATTGAAGAAGTTGTGCAACATGTGGAAAATTATCGAAATACGAATCTTTCAACTTATTCCCGAACGCACAAAACAATAGAACATTCACCTGCTGAACTTCACCATTTTAGTGAAAAGCCGAATGTAACATTTGTGACAGAAGCTACAATTTCTATGTTGTTCGGACTGAGAAAAAAATTCACTCTTAAACATAATGGTCAGATCAGTACAGAAATCGTCGGTGTTGAGTTCCATTACTCAATCAGTCCGGCATATTACGATATCATATCAAATTATCACGGCAAAGAGGTCATAATGACGTATGACCTGAACGATTTATCTCTTTGCTATTTATGGGAAAAGAACGGGAAGCTATTGAAATCACTCTGCGAGGCTGAATTGATGGAACAGGCGCAAACCTACGGACCAGACAAGAACATGAGGCCAATAGGAATTGGTGAAATGAGGGAAGCAGCCATTAATGAACTGAAAGAAAAGGAACTGGAGAATATGATTGGAGAGGATTCGCTTCTTATGGGTAGATATACTGATAAAAATAAGGCGTCTGCCTTTGAAAATAGTTACTGGGATGCAGATGAAAATAGCAGCATTCCACTTAAAAAAGCTTCAGGAGACGGCTTATCTCCTGATACTTTAGAAGACATAATCCTAAGAAATACGTCTGAAAATTATTAACATATGACAAATTTACAAAAATCTGCAATAGTTATTGCAATAGATACAGAAAAAGAAAGGCTTGGTAGCTACGGACAAGTAGCTACAAAAGCCGAAGTTTCCACTGCAACAATCTCACAAATGAGAAATCAAAACTGGGAACTAATTAAAGACGAAATGTGGTTAAAAGTCGGTAAGGCATTAGGCTACAATGATACAGAATGGCAAATAGCGGAAACAATTAACTATAAAAAAGTCACAAAAATCTGTAATGATGCTAAAGCTTACAACCTTTTTATGATAATCACAGATAAGGCCGGAATCGGAAAAAGTGCACCCTTAAAATCTTATGCTCAGGGAAATGTTGATACAGGTGTTTTTTATATCCGTTGTCGTGAATGGGCAAAACGTGAGTTTTTGACCGAACTGTGCACTATGTTAGGAATTGACACAGGTAAATCCTATATGCATGTTGATAAACTGGGGATGAGGGTGGTAGAATTTTTCAGAAAAAGAACAGGAATAAAACCTCTTTTGATCGTTGACGAAGCTGATAAACTGAAAGATTCTGCACTTCGGTGGTTTATCCATTTATACAATGAGACAGAGGACGAAATGAGCCTGATCATTGCCGGAACTCCACATCTCGAACATAGAATCACTAAGGGCGTAAAGCTTAAAAAATTAGGTTTTGACGAGTTAGAAAGTCGCTTTGGCCGAGCTTATATAAACCTTATGGGTGCAACACTTGACTGTACTAAAAAAATATGTTCAGCAAATGGTATTACTGACCTTCAGACTCAACAGAGAATCTTCAACGAATTAAAACCAGTCTACAAAGAAGTGCCGGTTAGTGCCAATCAAGTCCAAAATGTAAAAGTGATCGACGATTTACGAAGATTGAAAAGAACAGTAATCAGAGAAAAAATAAAAATTCAAAATTAATCATGAAGAGTTTACTCATAAGACTAATATTAGAGCAGGATATATGTATTGCCATCGTGCAAAGTTACAGTTACCTGACCAAAGCAAAAATAATGGAAAACCAGCAGTGGGAAATTATTGCAAGTGAAAGAGACAGTAAAAAACTTGCCGGATTCGGCTTTTTCAGACATAACTGCGCTGCTACTTTGAATACCACCAGACAAAATCCCAAAGGTATTATCTCCAAAATAATGGATACGGATGTGATATCAGAATTCAGGCTTCTTCTTCCAGAATATTTTACACAGGTTATTAAAACAGAAGACGGAGCAGTTTACGAACTGAAGGAACATTCTTTCAAACAGTATATAGATAAATACAGTGATGCAGTGTGATCTTCCAAAAATAGAGATCGCAGAAATAGAAGCACGGATTAAGATAGTAGAGTGGCAAATTACCATTGCAAAAGATTATCAAACACTCCGGAACCGGGAAAAGCGACTAAAGCAACTTAAACAAGAATTAACAAAAAGACAATCGAAATAATGACAACAATTGATTTAAACTCATTATCACCTGAACAGATCAAAGAGATCCTGAATCAGGTATCACCGGAAGAGTTGAAAAATACTCTTCAGGAAAAAGAAAACCAAAAGGAGAAGGATAGAAAGGCTTACAAAGACCTTGTAAATAGTTCCGTTCCTACCTTAGTCGGAGCATTGGCAGCAGTATCGGAAGAACTTTCCATATTAAAGCTGGATATTTTTGAAGGATTAAAGACCCTTCTCGACCTCAAACAGGATGCCTATCAGGTAAAACAAGGTCAACAAACGCATACTTTCACAGATGATCAGGGTAATGGTATAACATACGGCTTTCGTGTTGTTGATGGCTGGGACGACACAGTAAACGCAGGAATTGATAAGATAAAGGAAGTTATTGAGAGTATGGCCAAAGATGAAAACAGTGCAAAACTGGTTAGTACAGTTAATAAACTTCTCAAAAAAGATGCTAAAGGTCATCTCAAGTCATCACGTGTACTGGAACTTAGGCAGCTGGCTGAAGAATTTAATGATGATCAGTTCAGTGATGCTGTTAAGATTATTCAGGATGCATATAAGCCCGTACGATCTGCATTTTTTATCGAAGCTTACACTACTAATGCTCAGGGAAAAAAGGTTTATATACCGCTTTCTATTACGTCTGTAGATTTTCCTGACGGCACCGAGATAGAAGATCTTTTTCCAATTTCTTCGGAAGAATAAACATCCCAAACGGTTTTTTGGAGCGGTTCGATTCCGCTCCTGGGAACAATAATTTCAACACATGAAAAAATTTAAAAAGCGGCTTAAAATAGAGGATGCCGAAAAGTTTAGACTTGAGTATTTTGAAGGTGGTGCCGAATTAAAGAAAAAAGAATTCTCCTCCTACAAAGCAATGGAGCAATTTCATGGGAGACAGAGAGATTTTATTTATTTAGATTATCACAGATATGCTTTTATAGATGGGAACTGGCATCGTTTTATTAAACTACAGTCGCCTATAGTGTTTCAACGTGAAGTGGATTTTATTAACGAAATATTTAACGAAAATTTTGAAGATGTAAATCTTCAAAATTGCGAAAATGAAGAAAGTTTTCTTCATGAAAAATAATCCCAAACGGTTTTTTGGAGCAGTTCGATTCCGCTCCTGGGAACAAAATTATTAACAAAAAAATATGTATTTAGCCTACTACTCGATTGGCTATGTAGCCAAAAACAAGCTTGAAAAAGCAATTTCAGATTATCTAACGGGTATAGATCGAACCTGTATTCCGGATAACGATTTTAAGCGTTTTACAAACGCAGTAATTGAAAAAATCAAGGATTTATGCATTATTCATAGTAAATGCAAACCAAAGGATCCGCGCCTTTTTCAGTGTGGAACGAGAGAAAAGGACTTTATGTTGTCAGGAATTGATTGTGTAGCCTTTTATTTCTACCATTCAACAAAGGATTACAGAGAAGGAGTTGTTTTTATTGATCGTGTGGAAAATTGAATCTTATGAATATAGATGACAAAATAAGAGAAAGGATAATTAAGATTCAGCAACTTGCTAACAGAGGTTTTGACGGCGAAAAGGATGCTGCTGATATTGCTTTAAAAAAGCTTTTAAAGAAATATAATATTAGCCCGTCCCAAGTTGAAGAAATAACGAAAAAGCAGTATTTTTTTAAGTATGCAACAGAATTGGATATAAAACTTTTCCTTCAGCTTCTTACTTACTTTTTTAAGGATCAAAATTTTGAAATATATAAGCATACTGCCGGAAAGAGGGAAATATCTTTAAGGTTACAATATTTAGATTATATCACAATATCATGTTCTTACGAATATTTTAAAAGACACATGTCTCATGAGTGGAAGAAATTTTCATCTAACGAAATTAAAAGAAAGCGTAAAATAAAAACTAAAAACAAGCTCAGAGCAGATTTACAAAAGGTATTTTACGATCAATATATTATAAGAAGTGGAATCTTTCATCCTGAACAAGTTTATCAATTAGATGTTTCGGAATTTTCTCCCGCACATCATGCATATTATGATAAAATTGACAAAATAAAGGGTGGTACTTATCACAAACAAGTTGAAAAGGAAAGATTAAAAATAGATTACAGCCATGCTGAAGAAAAGAAAATCGCCCCTTACTGATCTATTCCCGGAGCGTGAAGGAATCAGGATAAAAATGATTACAAACAAAACAGAAATTAATAATGCAAAAATTTTAAAAAATAAACATCATGAGAACCAAAGGCAAAACTCACCAGGTAGAACTGTGTAAAAAGTATCTAAAAGTGTGCAGAGAAGAAGGTACCGAAATAAGAGGTATTCTGAGAAGGCCGTGGCAACGTTCAGATAAAGGAAAATTTGTTATTACTGGCCCTATGATTGGTAATATGAGTGGCGTTCTGGGACGTGTAGTACAAGTAAGACAGAAGACCGGAGCATTCGGAACAGACACAGTGTTGATCCGGGAGCAAAACGGCAAGCTCAGCAGCCATGAAAATCAGTTTTTTTGGATTATTCCGGAAGAGTATGAAACAGAGCTACAAGAGTTATTTAGGAATGTAGTCGAAGATGATGCAGACGAAGAGGAATATACAATTGTTGGTCAGGATCCGGTTAAAGGATTCTTGTCTTAATCCCAAACGGTTTTTTGGAGCGGTTCGATTCCGCTCCTGGGAACAAAAATACTTTTATGTATAAATACTATAAAAAAAACGAGTCTTTTCTTTACTGTGTAGGCTCAAAAGAAATTATAAGCCTTACTTACATGGCAGCAAAGTACGGTTTATTTATGTACACTATACACGTAGTACCTGTAAAACATAGCAATACAGAGTTTATCTCCGATTGTGTCGAGATTTCTGAAGAAGAGTTTAAGAAAACATATAAAAATGTTTTAAAGAAAATGGTTGATAGGATATGATATTAAAATTTTATAATCACGAAATATGGAGAATCTGCCCTCATTGCGGCTCTGAATTCGATTTAAAAACAGTTCTCTGGAATCAATGCCCGGACTGCCATAAACAATTAAAATAAACACCGTTTAAACACTGTTTAAACAACCAAAAACATAAAATATGATTACAAATTCCATCATGAAAGAACATCTGATCCAGAAGTTCAGCAGCATCGCCCTTCAGTCATCTATTTGGGCTAAAACAGGAGGCAGAACTGGGAATATTAATGATCTTGGCCCTGAAGAGCTTGAAGAAATTTATTATATGTTCTTCCCAAAGGAAAAAAAGAGAACGCTGGAGGAAGAATATATTAGGATCCGGGACGAAAACAAAATCAAGGCATTGAGGTCCACAATATTAAAAGATGCTCAACATATTGGTTTATATGAACCGCAGAACTGGAAACCGTTCAATGATTTCATGATGAAACTGAGCCCGCTGAAAAAGCCGCTTAAAGATTACAAGCTTAATGAATTTGATTCACTTATAAAGCAGTTTAAAAGTTTACGCTCAAAATATAATAAGGCTGCAAAGATTCCAGGATCTAAAGAATGGTATCATAAAAATAAACTTCCGATGCCTTCAGTCAATTAAAATAAAAAAACCCCTAACCATACAGGTTAAGAGCTTTGTTTGTATTCGCACCGCAAATATACTCAAAACCTGTATGGCTTTTAATAAAAAAAACTACTACAAGAAAATTATCGAAATTCAGGAGATCACTGAGGAGCAAAAGTTCCGCCAGGGATTGACGTATAAAGAGATTTTCTACAAGTTTATAGAGCCAAAATATCATATTTCAATCCGTACTTACGGGACGTATTTAGGAGTTCCAGCAAAAAGAGAATTGAAAAAATTACAGGAAAGTGAGCATAAAGGCGGCGATCAGCTAACCTTTAATTTTTAAATACATGGACAAAGTAACAAAAGACAGAATTTCACTATTACATCCTTCAGTACGTGCGGAAGTAACTAAAATCATTGAACAGTGCGACAAGGCATTGACTGGGCGCGCAAAAATAAGGATCACTCAAGGACTCCGAACCTTCCAGGAACAGGATCAGCTTTACACAATAGGCCGCAGCAAACCAGGCAAAAAAGTAACCAATGCGAAAGCAGGGCAAAGTATTCATAATTATGGCCTTGCGGTCGATATTGCTCTTATTATCGATGGTAAAACGGCCAGTTGGGACACGAAAGCAGACTGGGACGGAGATAAGATATCGGACTGGATGGAATGTGTGGCAATTTTTCAGGCGAACGGCTGGGACTGGGGCGGTAACTGGGAAACTTTTAAGGATATGCCCCACTTCGAGAAGAAAGGCTATAAATGGAGGGTTTTAATCAATAAAAAAAGGGATAAAGAAAATTATGTAATGCTATGACTGTTACCATTGTTATTGATTACTCTCAACTTTGTGTTATCAACTCTTTAATGAAAGAGCTTGACACAATAGTTTTTGAGGGGCTTAAAAAGGAGACAAAAAGCATCGTTGCAATATGTGTTGAACTTCGTGAAAAACTTCTTCAGAAGGCTATTAAAATGCGTTTTAAAGACAAGGCATTCAAACTGAAGTTAAAATATTACATGGCTGAAGCTCTTCTCAACTACCTGATCGAGTTCGATATCCTTTTCGATGCACTTCCTGGTAGTTACAACTACAACACTTTAATAATGGTTAAAAATCAATTACATCAAAATTTACAGTAAAATAGCATCGATTACGGGAAACCGTTTTGATGCCTTGATATTCTATAATAATTTTACATAAAAATAAATATGAAAACATTTAAATTGTTCGGAGCAAACATTACTCACAAACCGATTGCAGATTTACAGGCTATTAAAATCAAAGGGTTTGAGTACTCAAAACGTGAAGTGATAGATGCACTTATAAGAATGGGTTATCAGATAGTCAAATTTAAGGATTATGAATGCGCTGTAAAAGATGCTGAATTACCTTCAGATTTCAACGTCTGGTACATGGTTGGCAGGGATGTTCTAACAGTACAAAAACCTGCACTTAACAGTTCTTTAAATGAATTTAAACTAAATGCTCAGGAATACATTATTGATGAGATTCTTGAACATCTTGAAAATGGTACCGTTGGCCAGGGCATTAGCAGAAGTTGGGAATGTATAAAAATTGATGATTCTAACCTCAAGTTTTCGTTAAAGAATGGCTGCACCTTTAATCCAGCAGATCTCTTCTGGTTTGGATATTTAACCCCTGATACCCTCGTAAAATCCTGATATCAGGATTTTTTCTATTTTTACAAAAATTTATCATGAGAAAATTACTATTATTATTACTACTCTTGCCGGCTTATGCATTTGCTCAGCAATTCAATAATTTGGATTCTATTCAGCTCACAAAAACTATTGATCAACTCGTTAAAGACACCGGAAGGAAGTATATATTAGAAACGAACAGGCAAGACGATGACCGAAATAATTTTCGATATATTAATCCAGAAGATCCGGACGATATATTAATGATTACTTTCGGTTCCAGAATGGTCGGCGAAAATAAAGACCTTGAAATTAAAGGTGTGAAAAAATGGGGAATAAACACGATATATGGCAAATATCTTGCTGTCTTTCCTATATGGAAGAAATATGCTGATTCAAATGCAAATTTAGAACAAATTAGTGCAAACCGGTCCGCAAGAAAGGGCGGCTATTATTTTAGTAGAATTGATTATGAGGGACATTGGAGGATTAGTCTATAGAATGACTTTTTTATTGATCTTGATCATGGGTTTATCTTTTGCTCAGATGACTAAATCCAGGAACACAGGTGAAGTTTTTAAACACCGTCCTGATAAACCGTACGAGAATACCGACTATTCCGGAGAAGTGATTGTAAAAAAAACTTTATACGGATTAAAATTTGAGGATCAAAGTTTATCAGATGATGTAAAAAGCCGCGTTGAAAGGTTCTTTAAACGGCGTTTAAACGGTTACACGGAATTAAAAACGTACCAATTACAGATTTATAATAAAAACGGTAAATGGTACGTTGATAACACAGCATTTTAATCCAGCATAGCGGTGAAAAGGCCGCTTTTTAACGATATCTCATTAATTTCACCCTGAGCATGGTTCAGGGTGTTTTTTTTATTTTTATAGCTGCATGTGTAGACTAAAACAAATTGATCGGTAATCGAAGGTTCAATATTTAATTCTTCAGTGGCCGGTTCGAGCTTACCAGTGTCATCAGATTCAAAAGAGCGAAGCACATCATCTGTAGTTTCTTTATAATCCAGGAACTTCAAAGCTTCTGCTGTATTCCTTCCTAAATTACTCGTGTCCCGGTGCTGTTCAAATGACAACCTGAAAGTGATTGTAACCTGTGCGGGTTTTAGCCGGTGATCTATCTGCCATGAAACAAATATTGCAGGATCGGGGTAAAGGTCAAAACTTTCTTCGTCCAGATCCTGTCCTGCATACAGGTCAATAAATTTCGGATAGTTTAGACCTTGCATGCGGTAGGTGTCTTTAGTTTCTGTCTTTTCAAAAACTTCAATTAATTTTTTATAAAATGCTTTCATGATCTGCTTATTTCATTATCTAGTTCTTTGCTTAAAAAGCGCTCAATCCTTCTGTTTAAAATGGCGGATTCACCCATAAACCGGCGCTTCGGCATATTGATGTTCATTTTTCGGCGGTGGCTCTTGACTTCCATTGTGGCTCCTCCGGTTCTGGCTCCTCTTCCTCTGCTATTTGCTTTTCTCCTTGTGTGCGCCTTTACGTTAACCGTCTTATTAATTTGGCCGCCGTCATTATGTATCGGAGCATAGGGAACATCGGTTCCTATATAAACGTAGTAGTTTCCCTGTGCTAGTTTCCTGATGCTTCGTTTAAGCCTTCCCGATTTGACGAGAAGAGAACCGCGCGCCGGTCTTTTTCTGGCTTGCCAGGACTGTCTGTTCCTGTCAAGCCAGTTTTTCTGAACAAACCTTTCTTTAGAGAAATTAACGGCCAAAACACCAACCTGGCCAATAGACCTATTTAGAAACGCAGATTTGTTTACTCGGCTTAATCTGTCAAAAAAATCCGTTTTAAATTCTACACTCATAGTTAACTTGTTTCTACGTTTCTGATCATTCTCATCATGGACTCATTAAACCAGTTTTCAACATCCTCCTTCGTCATTCCTTTGAATGCATCTTCTTTTACATTGATTCCGCCCGAATTCAGTGAGCCTATTGTAATTTTTATGTTACGGACTTGTTTAGCATCACCGGTCACTTTATTTACGCCGTCCTTCAGCTTTTTTTTCTTTTCTGCTTCAGCAGATTCATCTTTGAAGGCTCCGCCGGTAGTTCCATATAAAGAATTAGGATCCAGGGGCGTTTTAGCGTTTTTCTGTTTGTCGTACTGGTCTGCATACTGCTTCATAATTTCCAGCCCGTTCGCTCGAAGCTTTGCGTTAACTTCGTCTTGTGTATCGGTCAGGTCCATATTTTCTCTAAACTTGTGGACCGTACCCTGCATCTCTTTTGCGGTTCTCCCTAAAGATCCAGGAAGTTTTGCTATTAAGCCCAATATTTGCTCAATCGGTTGTAGAATGACATCCATCAAAACAACACCGATTCTTTTTAAACCTTCTAAAATTCCGCCGTCCTGGAAAGCCTTTTTAATACTATCCCAATGTTTTACAAGTGTCACAACCGCGGAAATAACCCAGCCGATCGGCCCCAGAAATTTAATGACGGTTGCTCCCCATTCGTCCCATTTTACAATACATGCCGCTACCATAGCAACAAGTGCCGCGATTCCAATAATAATCCATGTAACAGGGTTCGCTGCTAATGCAATATTCCACAACCACGTCGCAGCGGTTAATAGTCCTAAAGTTCCGGTGAGTGCCAAAAAGACGGGGATTAATACGTCGGAATGCTTGTACATCCATTCAAAAACTGGTGCTAACTTTTCCATTGCGGCGGTCATATATGGTAATGCTTCCTGTCCTAATTTGATCATGGATGCTTTTACCCGGTTCTGTGCGATATCATATTGTTCTGTCGGTGTTAATGAATCGATGTAAGCCTGATCTAACGAGCCGATAGAATCGGTGGTTGCTAATGTGGCTTTTTTTAATCCTTCAATATCCTGCATTAACGTACCAAATCCCAGTGCCGTAGATTGGTCAAACCCTAACTTACTTAATTTTCTTACTTTTTGTTCATCAGACAGCCCGTCCATCTGTTTGTTAAGCTCCATAACGATATCGATCAGTGGCCTGATTTTTCCGGTAGAGGTGAAGATGTTAATTCCGAGTGATCTGAAACCACTGATAAATTTTCCGGTTTTTTTGTCGGTTTTCCCGATTGCTACGTCGGCATTAGATAACGTTCTCATGATCCCCTCTAACGCGGTAGAGGATTGTTCTGCACTTAATTTTGTGGTTAATGATGCGTATGCTCCGGACGTGGCCTCCAGTTCGTAACCGATACTTCGGGCCAGCGGTATTACTTTAGGGAGATATCGTGCGATATCCTTAAATTCCGCGTTACCTTCTTTCACTGTCTGAAAAAGTACATCGTAGACCTTGTTGATATCTTTTCCGGAAGACATCATTACGGAAATCCCGGCACTTGCTACTGTTTCCACGTCAGTGAACCCCGCCTTTGCTGCCCGCACGGTTGGTTCCAGGGCTTTTAATGACTGGTCAACATTTAAGCCAGCTGAAATAATACGTGAGAAAGCTTTTGGCACTTCATCCAGGGGACTGGCATTTCTTGCTCCGACATCGAGGAGCTGATTACCCAGATCCCGGAGCCCTTCTTTAGTAAGTCCGGCAGTGACGTTAATTTCCGCGAGTTTGGTGTCCCAGTCGCTCGCCATCTTGGTAGCGGTTCCCAGGAAACCGACGGAAGCTGCAAACAAGGAACCGAACAAGAGCGCTGGGTTTTTAATTTTATCCAGCGCGCCATTCAAGCCAGGGATATCGTCTACGAGACTCTTCCATTTAGCCCGCATTTTATCAACACCCTTTTCCCACTTGCTCTGTAATTTTTGCATGTTGTTGTTGAAAAGCTTTGCGCTCAGATCAACTAACATCATTAATTTTGTTGTGGCCATATTGTTTATTTTATTTTTAATCCGGCTCTTTGCTTCAGTTCATCTGCCATAATGATCCAGTCCAGTATTTCCAGCCCTTCCATTTCCGGATTTAAAGCCACTTTAACAAGGATGGCCATATCCTTAAAAAACTTAATGTAATTGGAATTGAATGTTTTGTCTTTATGTTCATTGAACCACACTTCGTCCGGTTTGTTCAGAATGTTTTTAATTTGTGGAAACATTTGGTGTTTATCATTTTTGATAGATTTATCAAAATTTTTCTCGGGAAGCACCATTTTACGTCCCAGGTAATCCGTATAACCCATATAATCCTGTCCCTTTTCTTTTTTAAAGAGTTCTTTAACATTGTCCGGATTGATGGTTTTGTCAAGTTTAGCAGGCAGTAAATCCTTTTTAAAATCACTGTATTTCTGTAACCCGTACTTATCAAAAGTCATTTTACTGATATCAGAAGTCAGTCCTTTGTTGTCACTGTAAAACTGTTTTTGTGTGAACACCTGCTTTAGATCACCACGGTTTATTTCAAACTGTGAACCTTTATATTTAACATCCCTGGAATACATAAGCTCCTGACCTGTTTTTCCTGGCGTAACTTTTCCGGATCCGATATACTGAAGCATTTCACATCGGCAGCCGAAACCATTCGGCGGCCAGAGTTTCATAGCTTCGGGATCTTCCAGTGAGAAAATTTTACCTTCCAGGATCCTGTGTGCTTCCCGCACAACTTCGTCACCGACGGTTTGATACTGCACTAATTTTGTAACAGTGTCCTTTTCTGCCATGAAACGCACATATGCAGCTGAATTTTGTCCAACAGCTACGCTTAAATTATATTCTGTTTCTAAGTACCGGGTATTGAGATCAGCGGTTTTTTCAAGGCACAATCTTTCAAATTCAGGATAAGAGCGTATGCCGTTTTCTCCGTCCGTCATAAGTTCCATCATAGAGGCGTAACGCGCTTCTGTCTTGCTTGCTGAAAACTCGAAGCAATTATATTCCATCATCTGAAGGACCAGCTGATCGGGGCCTGTGTATGGGCTGAAAGTTTTAAAATTATCGCGTAAACCTTCCGCCAATAAGATAGCTTCATTGGCGATAAGTTCTCCTTTTGCTCCTATGATATCCTCGTTGTTGAAAATGGCTTTAATAAGCTTTTTTACGCCTTTTTTGATATTGTCATCGTGTCCGGCTGATATAGCAGCAGTATGCTTACCGCATGTGCATACGAAGTCATACCGGTCCGGAATCTTGTTCATAGGACCGGTAAAATATTGTGCTGCTATTTTAGCGGATCCAACGGCTGGTTCAGCTGTTTTTTTTTTGCCTTCAATGGGTATGTTGAAGGTTTGGCTCATCCATTCTTGTTCGACTTCGTATCCGTTATTCAAAAGTCCACTGGTGATATTCCACAATTCTGTTAGTGATGTTTCCTGTTCGGCAGTTTTAAACTCGAAAATATCGTCTTCGCTTATGTTATATCCCTGTAACCGGAGTAACGGGAAAAGCTGGTCATTTACTAAAAACTGAATTTTTCTTTTGTCTGCCTGGGCGATTCTATTGTCGAGTGATCTTTCATGTACTTCGGTTTGTGAGCGGTTCGTTCCCTGGTCGCTCAGCATGGTAGAACCGACCAGAATCTTTGAGATCTCATTCGTGTTCGCCTGCATGAATTTGTCATATACCTGATAGGCATCCGTACGATTAGCTTCCTGGAACTGTACCGTAGTTCCGTGGGGAAAAGTACCTACGCCCGCCTGTCCTAAAGCAATTAACATTTCGTGAACATTATCCACAACCCGTGTATCCGTTGTGTTAACGGTAGCGGTAATCAAAGGCATTCCAAACTTTTCGCAGAATTCTGCCCAAGCCTGCATTACATTCCGTTTCCAGATCAAGTTCGGGATAATATTGTTAATAATCCCTAAATTGTAATCTTCCCCGATTTGCAGTAACCAGGGCGCAAATGCAGGATCCGCATAATTGATAAAGTCCGGTTTTGTTAAATCGGGAAGGATCTTCTTCCTGGTTGGAACTATGTTTCTGCGGGGAATGAAATTAATTCCAATATTGGGGCCTTGAAAATAAGTGAACTCTGCAAGGTTCGTCCCCTTAATTGTTTCATCCATTGCGCCGTCCAGGAACTTATAGAACCACTGCTGCTGAAGGACAAAAGAAATTTCTTCATTTACCTTTTTAGTCTTCCGGTTGATAACGTGGTGGTCCGTGTTCAGCGTGGAGCTTTTACGCATTTCTATTTGTGACTGAGTGTGACCGTCGGTTAAAAGATCGTCCACGAGATCATAATAAATATTGAATTTAGGCTCATCAGGATTCATAGTCGCCGTAAGTGCCTGTCTCCATTTTTGGATATCTTTCCGGCTGTTATCTTTAAAGCTTTGAGCGATCTGTGTAATCTTTGGATTTGCTTTAACGGGAGCCGAATTTCCGGAAGCCGCAGAAACGGGCTTTTTTGGCTTTGATATTTCGTATCCGAATATTCTCATTAGTTATAATATAAAAGTTGTTTTAATTCGAGTTTAAACGGTGTTTAAACGCTATGTTTTACCATCGGTTGTTCTCAGCTGTATATTTTGAAGTGAAACGAATTCCGGAAAGCGTTTCTCCGGAGTCGTTTTTAATCTTTGGCAGATCGGCCGTTCCTTCCCCCTTTGCTACGAGTTTGAGCCAGTCTATTGCATCCTGATAACGTTGCGCGCGTGTTTCAGGCATCTTTCGAGGTATCGGTGTGTAAAGGTGATACAGCGCACAGTCCAGGGTAATCATTACGATATGGCTATTGCGCTCATCTCCACTCCTGGAGAAAATTTCACCGGTGTCATATTTTCCGGATAAATAGTTTTTTACCTGGTCTATAGCCATCTGTTCGGCTGCTCTCAGTTTTGTTTCCGAAAAATTTTCCAAAAGGATATCCTTAATTTCTTCGCGTACCAATACGCTGTAATCGTCGTCTGTGATAAACATTTTTAAAATCTGTTAGGGTTATTTTTTTTGATTTCTTCCCGGCTTGTTGTTTTTCCGGGAATCGAATTTGTCAATGCTGAAACATTCAGTTTGCTGATGGCACTCTGAAGAGCATCGGGAGCGTCATCATGCGCGCCGCTTCCTTTTGAGAATGCGAGGGTTTGATTTACAAGTTCCTGATTGTCGGTAGATGTTTTTTCCGCCTCGTTAAACCAAATATTTCCACGCTGGAAATATCCCTGCATGGATTCAATACGGTCAAACTTACCGGACTTTGATTTCTCATCAGCAACTACGGGAATGTACCAGCCCATTTCATCGCCGACAATGTCAAAGTCGTTGACGAACTCATCCTGGGCAAAAAGCCCTTCGATATAGTACTGGATATTATAATTAAGCAGGTTGTGATCCTGTACATATTCATATAGCCATTTAGCGACGTTATATCGTGATACCTGACGGACAAAAGAAGTGAGCACATGAAACTCCCTGGCCTTTTTGCCGGCAAAAATCATCGCTTTGTAATCGCCTTCATCTTTGTACGATAAATCCCCGTAAAAAACTAAAGCTTCGTACTGACTGAATCTCAATCGAGGTTTGTACTGGATCCATTCATTTTTAAAGATTTTACCCTCAACGATATGCATGTGCATATATTCGCGCATAAAAGAGCGGTACGGTGTAGAAAGATATTTCTGTTTCCAGTATTCGGCGGAAGTTTTCTCCGGCCAGTTAGGTTCATAAGTGGTAAGGTTTTTCACCGCCGGAACCGTGAGCGTAAAGAAAGTGCTTTTCAGTCCGTTTTCTTTCAGTCGTTTAGTAATCAACTTAAACTCTTCCTTCAGCTGGTTGATCAGGGTATTTTTATGGAAGTTATTATTAGCTACTACAAACCGGCGATAAGGTGATCCTTCGTCAAAGGTACCTTTGGCATCTTCCCACGCAAAGTCAAAAAGCTTTTTGCTCAGGTCATCGTTGTTAACTCGTTGTCTCGTATCAACGTCATCAAAAACGATATAGTCCGGACGGGATGTTCCTTCACGCAAACCTCTGGGTGAGGATCCTGGTGTCGAGGTCATGAATTTCGCGCCGTCGGTTGTTGTAAAATCACCTTCAGACCAGTCACCGTATTTAAACTTTTTTCCGTAATAATGCACAAATTTTTGATTGTGCATAAATTCGGCCTGGATATCAGAAATAAGTTTTTTAGCTTTCTTATCTGTCTGGCCAAAAAGGAGCATGAATTTAAGCTGTCCGGTTACATAGAGGTACATGGGAATTCCCAGGTCAATATGTACAGATTTTGCACCGGAGCGGTAAATTTCCGCCAGCACGTCGCAAACCGGATTTTTAATAATCAGATCCGCCAGTTTTTTATGATACCACGCGCATTTAACTTTAGCATAATGCGGGAACATCTCCTCAAACCATGTGATGTAATCCTTTTCCCAATCCAGTCGTTGTTTCCTTCTTTCTGTTGGTGTCTGGTTTGGGTTTAGTCCGGATCCGGTACTTTGATGTATGCCTTTGCAATGCTCATCGTATTCACGGAGCATTTTTTCATAGGCCTTGGTCAGTTTAAAATCCGTATCGCTCATTACTGTTCCTGCTGAGCTTTATAGAGTAAAAACATCTTATGCCATTCGAGAAAAGAAATAGCAGCTTCCGGATCCTGCACGGCCATCCAGGAATCGAATTCTTTGAATACAGCCATAGCAATCTGGGCAGAAACCTTATCAGACAATAATTCTATTGCTTTTGTAACTGCTGAAATAGCTTTAACATCGATCCGGGAATCCTTTCCTTCCGCCAGGTCGCTGAGTTCAGTCATCAGGACCTTTTTAATGTTGTTGGGTGCAGACAGATATTGTTTTCTTTTTTCATCCCAGGATATATCACCCTGTATCCCTTTTCGCCACCTGCCGACGGTTTGCTCTGTTACGTCTATGGTGTCGGCAATGGCTTTCGCCGTCAGTCCTTCTTCCACAAACATCTTTTCAGCTAAAGCGCGCAAAGGTTCATTATTAACTCTTTTTGCCATTGATATACATTTTCGGCAAACATCCAAACTTCACAGAGTGTTTTTTTTAGAAGTGGCAACCCTTGCCGAACAAAAAAAAAGCCTTGCATTTCGCTCTTAAGTTTGCTGAAAATTCAATCAAGCATGATTTTCGGAATTAAAGAAAATGTTTTAACAATGTACGGGACCATCTGGGAATATGATGGACAGGCTTTCATTTATTATCTGAATGCCCTTGAATCTAAATACGCTGAAATTATAATCAGGCTCCACACGTACGGGGGTGATGTATTTGCCGGAAATCTTATATGTAATGCCATTGAACGATCCAATTCAAAAATTAAAATAATTGTAGACGGATTAGCTGCGAGTATGGGGGCTGTTATCATTCTATCTGCCACAGATGTAGAAATAGTAAATAACGGATACGTGATGATTCATGCACCCCACAGCGGCTCTTACGGCAATGCAAAAGACCATGAGTCCAGTGCAAAGCTTTTACGCTTGATGGAAGATAACTTCATTGATAAACTCATGATGCGAACCGGAAAAACCCGTGAAGAGGTTGCTTTGTGGCTTACAGCTGATACTTGGCTGGGCGCTCAGGAAGCTCAAGACCTGGGTATTGTGGCATCTGTTATTCCGGCGTCTGTTAGTACGGTATATCCGGCATTCGATCCGGACGACGTTGGAGAAGCCGAAGTTTACAATATGTACGGAGCATTGCTTACGAACCTTCCGACTCCTGCGGCCAGTATTCTGGATAAACCGCAATTACCTCAATCAAACTTTAACGACAATATGAAACAGTTATTAATTACAGCGTTCGCCCTTCAGGGCCTAAACGCGCAAAGCTCCGATACTGCTGTACTGGATGCACTGCAAAAGAAATTTTCAGATACTGAAGCGGCCGGTAATCTTGAAAAGATTGGTAAAGAAGCCGCAGAAGCAAAACTGAAGCAATACGAGGACGGAAGGGTTAAAAGCCTTATTGACGGTGCAGAAGCTGCCTTGGGGAAAAAGTTCTCTGACGATGAAAAAAAAACCTACGAAACCATTGGAGCAACCTCCGGAGTTGAAGCGTTGGAATTGGTTTTTAAAACCGTTGTACCGGCAAAACCAGCCGCTCCGAATATTGGGGCTGTTATTCAGAACGGCAGCGGGAAAGGTGCCGCAGCAGCTGGGCGTGAAAACTGGGATTTTGCCCAGTGGCAGAAAGAAGATCCTAAAGGTCTGGAAAAAATGGCGGCAGAAGATACCGAAAAATTCCAGGCATTGTTTAACGCAAAATATCAAAAATAAGCATGGGAGAAATGCAAGACGGATTATGGACGGTCCAATTTTTAGAGCCCCAGTTACTGGAAGACTTCAGGAACTACAATGACGATTTTATCGGCACGCTAAAGGCACCAAACCCTGCTGCCATTGGTGAGGATGGAATCCTGTTTAACAAACTTATTAACAATGTTGGCTTTAAAGTTAACGCTGATTCAGACTTTACACCAGTGCCAATGACAGGAAAAAAAGGTCTGATCTTATGGGATAAGCTGGATACTACACCAACCCTATGCACAGACAAAGAACTTCGCGGAATGGCTTTCGATAAAGAGGCAGCGATAAGGGTGGAACATACCAATACTTTTAAAATTGGAGTTAGAGATTATTCATTGAATAAGCTGGCACCGAAAAAAAATGTGGATGGTCATATGCCTGTTATCAGAACTACCGGTGAAGTGTTTGAAGGCAGAAAAAGACTTACCTACAAAGACCTATTAAATTTTTACAATAGAGTCTTAAAATTAAACCTTCCGGACAAAAACGGCCTTTACACTGTATTGAGTGATGAGCACAGATCGGATCTATTAGCTGACAGAGCAAATACAAATAACTACCGTGACCTGGAGTTTGATAAAGAAACCGGCGAGATCAAAAGGTTCTTTAAAATGAAATTTTTTGAAAATAATGACACGCCACTTTATGGTACCGACGGAAATTTAAAGTCACTCGGTGCAGTTCCAGCGGTGGGCGATCAGAGAGCATCAGTCTTCTATTATGCACCGAATACGGTTTATCATATCGAAGCTGTATCGGTACTTTTCAAAGAAAGAAAGAATGATACCCGTTCAAAAGACCCACAATCAGAAGTAAGGCTCCACACATACGGCCTTACTGAGAAAAAGCAGGAGCACGGCTTCGGAGCGATTGTTTCAGATAACGAGTAATAATATCCATTAAAAACATCGGCTCAAACGTGAGCCGATTTATTCTAACAATCTAAAATTTTATGACAAAAGATCAAAAACAATATGCGGATCAGCTTTTCAAAGATAATCCGCAGTTTCCGGAGCTATTTCTGAACCCAGCGGGTGAATGGTTCACTGATCCTGATTTTGCACGTTACAGCTTGCCAAAAGACAAGGACGGTGCTGTTATCGGTAAAATCGAAACGGTAAAACGTCCAAAAGCTGAGTCTAAAAAAGACGAAGTAAACAATACTGCTGATGACACTTCTAATGCTGGTGATGCAGATAATGCAGGTCAAAACCCTAAATAATTAACAATGTCAAATATTAACGGAGTAAATATTAAAAGAGGCAATGTCGGAACCAACCGACTGGGAACGGACGACTCCATTTCGGGAATTGTATTGACCGGGCCTAAACCTTCAGGGTTAGAATATGATTTTCCTGTTGTAGTGTATAACCTTAATGACGTTGAAGCATTGGGAATTGATGCAGCTTATGATTCGGAAAATAACGTACATGTCTATGAACACCTATCCGAATTTTATCGGTTCGCAGGTTCGTCAACTGAGCTCTATTTAATCCTTGAAGAGCAAACGAAAAAGCTTGTCGATCTCTGTGATGCCCCGGCTAAAAAGCTGATGATTTTTGCTGAAGGAAAGATTAAGCAGGTGGCAATAGGTGTCAATCTCACAGCCGGATCTACGCTTGTAATGCTCAATGGTGTTCCGGATGATGTTTACAATAGTATTGCAACTGCAAAACTATTAGAGGAGTGGTCAGAAGAGAATCATATGCCCGTGTCTATATTCCTGGAAGGCTATGCTTACGGTGGCAATGCTTCCAGTTCCGCCAACCTTAGAGCTCTTCCGGATCTACCGGCTGAAGGTGTTACTGTTGTTATCGGCCAGGATTTCGATGTTGCTGAGAAAAAGACCGGACTGGCTCAAAAGTACGCAAATATTGGCACCGTGCTGGGTGTATGCGCCTCATGTGCTGTTAATCAGAACATCGGTGAAAACGAAACTCTAAATCTTACCAACGGAGCAAAAAAACTTCTTGTAAATCCAGGACTTTCAAACCATAAGAAAATAAAAGATCAGTATTCTGATTTACAAACCCTGGAGAATAAAGGATATGTTTTCGGAATTACTTATACCGGACTTGCGGGTGTTAGACTGAATAATGATCATGTATGCGCGCCGGTGATCCTTGATGATAACGGTAATATCAATGAGCATACAGTGGCTTACGGTCGAACTGCAAAAAAGGCCCGAAGAGCTTTGAGGATTGCTTATCTGCCTAAAGTTAAAACCAATCCTGCAGTGAACAAAGATACCGGCAAATTGATGCCTGGTGTGGTGGTTGCTCTGGGTGCTATCGGTGACGGAATTTTTGCAGATATGGAAAGAGCCGGCGAAATATCCGGAGGAAAGACTTACATCGATGCCGATAGTGATGTTATCGTCAATAAGGTGTTAAATGTAGGATACAGTATAGTGCCAAAGGGTAATATTGGAGAGATTAACGGAACTATTAACCTTAAAACGAAATTGTAATCATGAGTGATATCATAAGAAACGGGAAAGCCTATGATAGTGCGGATGTAAAGGTGCAGCTGAACGGTATTCCGATCGAGGTTAAGTCAATCGAGTACGGAAACGAGCAGGAGCACCAATTAAATCATACGCTTGGTATTGATGCCACGTCCTGGTCATGGGGTAAGAAAACACCATCTGCGGGAATCTCTTTAATGATGGCGGATCTTGTTCCGCTTGAAAGAGCCGCCGGCGGTGATATTCTAAAAATTAAACCCTTTACTATTACAGTTGAATTTGTAAATGAGTACAACGTGATCATTGTTGATAAGATCATTGCCAAATTCAAAAACAACGGCCGGGAAGTGACCGGCGATATGGGGCTTGAGAAAAAGTTTGATCTTTTTGCCCTTAAGGTGGATCTTGATGTGCTGCCTTAGAAATTTATTAAAACTCTATTTAAACAATAAAATACAATTTAAAAATGTCATTACAACCAGTAAGCCAGGAAACCAAAGACGCTCTAAAAAAAGAGCATGGAGATAAACTTAAATCATTAATTCTACCCCTGAACGATGAGGCAACTGAAGAACTTGAGGTTCTGGCGTTGGTGCCGGAACGTTCCGTTGTTGGTCAGTCGATGAAATTCATGAACTCAGACCCGAAAAAGGGGCAGGAAATTTTAGTAAAAAATTGCATTCTGACAGAAAAAGAACGCGTAATGGCAGACGACGGGCTATTTTATGCGGCTGCCGGATTGTTAACTGAATTGATTCCTATCCGTCAGGGAAAGTTTGGGAAAGTTTAGAAGGCTCCGGCCTAAACTATAACCAGGAAAGTGATTTGTTCATGAAGGCGGACGCCTTAATCAGCCACTTCCTTCATGTTCCCTTTCCGGAGGAGCTCGATGATGACACCTGGGCAATGAAATGGGCGCAGATCGGATGGCTGGCAGATATGGGGATTTTAAGCGTTAAAAAATTAACATAATGAATATAGGTGAATCAGTTGTTTTAAATCTTACGGCACGCTACGCAGCGGCTTTTGGAATCATGGCAATCAATAACCGGATTAACCAGGCTGTTGTTACACGAAGCGAAAACGATTATGATATACAGGTTTATGATGATTATGATCCGGACTTTGAGGCTATAACTTTAATATACGGAATAGCAGAAAACGAAGTTAAGTTAAGGTTTTCCCAGATGTTGGAAAGTGATGGAAACGGATCGATTTATGCTCCACCTATGATGATTAATTTTTCCAGGGAAAAAAATCTAATTGAAACAGAAGTTTCCGGTGGTGATGCAGTTGTGGTCGAACGTTGGGGAACAAAACCCTGGAACATCGAAATGAGAGGGATTTTGATTGATCTACATAACAGGAAGTATCCTACGCAAAAGGTCGAAGACCTTTGTAGATTATTTGAAGTAAATGATACTTTAAAAATAGAGGGAGATCAATTTGTCGAAAAAAATATCTCAAGGATTTATCTAAAAGATGTTTCTATAACGCCGGTAGAGGGCTATATGGATACAGTTCAGTTTACTTTAGCTGCTTCCAGTATAAACGAGGTGTCATTTACTCTTATTAATCCGAATTCATAATGCCTTTTCATTACTATAATATCAGTATCCGGATCACTATTGCAGAACGGGTACGGTTTCATATTGCCAGTTCAATCTCCATCGAAAGCAGTATAGAGAAATTCTCAGATACCGCGAAAATTGAACTGCCCAGGGAGTTTAAAAAAGCCGAAGAAAATAATAAAAGGCTTTCACTTGAACGTAAAAACCTTTTAGATTATATCAAAGCTGGAGATTCCATTGTGATAGAAGCTGGTTACAATAACGAACTGTTCACGGAGTTTTCCGGATATATAACGGAGGTAGGGGCGGAAATACCTATTGTGCTGGAATGCGAGGATGAAATGTATAAGCTTAAAAAGATGCCGCTTATTAACCACACTTTTAAGTCCGCCACACTGAGAGAAGTATTACAATTCATTGCACCCGGATATCAGATCCAGGCACTTGATATGCCAGTGGGCAAATATATGATTGAGCGCGCAACGCCATACAAGGTTATAGAGGACCTCAAAGATAAATACGGTGTTCGATGCTTTTTTAAAGGTAAAGTTCTTTATGCCGGTTTGACGGTTGATTTTAAACCTCAAATAATGCACGATTTCACTTTCGGAAAAAACATCAGATCAAGTACAGACCTGAAGTACAAAACGAAAGAAAGTCGTAAAAGGTTTATAAAAGCGGTCAGTATGCAAAAAGGATCCGCTAACAAAAAAGTAACGTACGAATTTGGAGACGTGGGAGAAAGCGAAATTTCGCTTCATGCACCGCTCAATCTATCACAGCAGCAGCTGAAAGAATGGTGTGAAAAACATTACAACTCAATAGTTTTTGACGGATACGAGGGTTCTATTGATGGATGGTTCTATCCCAGAACTGAACCAGGAGACAGCGCTCAGATCAAAGACCCGAACTATCCAACCGGTTACCGTGACGGACAATATTTTATTGACACGGTAAATACGACAATCAACGGTTCCGACGGAATCAAGAGACAAAACAAAATATCATTTAAAATTAAAAGCAATGAAGAATTTAATAGGCCTACTTACGGCCACATTACTGTTACTCCTCGCGTGCAACGCAAGACAAAAGACAAACCAGGAACTAAATCAATTATCCCCGCCACTCGTCGAAAAAGATAGTTTTTCCAATGTTACGACAAAAACTGTTATTGTTAAAGATACCGTTTTGTTATCCGTTCCGGATAGTATGTATTATCAGGCATATGTTGACTGTGTTAATAACAAGCCGGTTTTACGTGATCCCCAGCAGAAAAACACCAAAGGAGTTAAATCCGATGTTTCCCTGAAGGATGGAAAACTCAACATTCAAATTAGTACCGCAGCTCAGCAGCTTTTTCTTAAATGGAAAGAGGAATACATTAAAGAGCATGAAAGTAATGTCAAGAGAATTCCAGTTCCGTATCCGGTAGTTCAAAAAGTTCCGGTTCCTGCTGAGTTCAGCACTTTTCAAATGGTTTGCCTATATGCCGGAAGAATAGCTCTGTTTTGTCTTTTGCTGTTTATTCTTAGTAAAATACCGTGGAGAAGTTTCTTGAGGTTATAAGAAGAGAAAGCCAAAAAGCTCTGCCTGTTAATCGTTCGTCTTCTATTGGTATTGTCACTGAAATAACAGGGGTAACATGCACTGTAGAACGGGAAGATCTACCACCGCTATATGATGTTCGTCTGAATGCTATCGATCAGGAGTTTGATGACTGTATTATTATCTATCCGGCCCTGGGTTCCGAAGTTCTCTGTCTTGTGGTGGAGAACGAACCCGCCGAAACGGCAATTGTAAAATATACCAGGATTGATAAAGTAGTCATTACACTCGGAGGCGCAAAGTTTGAAATGTCAGCAGGAAAATTTGAAATTAAAAACCAAGCCAGCAACCTGAAGGATATTCTAACAGATACATTTGATCAGCTCAAAAACGCAATCATAACCACGCCTTCAGGGCCAGGACAATTCTCGGATCCGGATAAGCTTATGTTTGAACAAATTAAAAACGACACTAAAAATCTATTTAAGTAATGGCTTTAAATGATGCACAATTCATCAACGGCGTAGTCCAGCTGCAAACGGATATGGAAACTAAAACTGACAGATCACAGGCTAAACAGGAGTACGCAGAAAAGCTTTTAATGCTTATTAAACAGTATTTAAAGAGCGGAACTGTAACCATTACCGGAACCAACGCACAGGGGGCATTTACCGGCACAGGAACAATTAATTAGTATGAGAAGAGATATCGAAGTTGATGAAAATCACAATCCCGTAATAAGAAACGGCGATTTTTCAGTAGTGCAATCAGATACACAGCATGTTGCTGATATCGTTTTTGCACATCCAGGGGAATATAAAATGGCACCAGTTTTAGGATTCGCAGCGATCCTTCAGCTGAAGAAAAACAGGAATGACAATCAATTTAAACGAGATTTAAACATACAGCTGGGCTATGATGGATACCAGAATCCGGATATTGATCTTTCAGGCGGGTATGAGAATTTAAAAATAAATATCTAATATGAAAGAGCTCAATAACTATAAAAAACCTTTTCTGGCCATTGCCACAGCCGTTAAAAAGCCTGCTGTTGCTATTCCTGCAATCGGCCTGGCTTCATTCAGTGACCTTCAGCTTTGTTTTATGCTATTGCTGGGGTTAATGCTTGGGGATTTCATTAGCGGTGTCCTTGCCAGTTGGAACCTTTGGAAAAACTCAAAGATTGAGAGCAACTTTTGGAAATATGGATTTTCAAGTATGAAGATCCGGAATTCAATCGCAAAGTCTGTTTCTTATTTCCTTTTAATAGTATTATCATATTACATTGAAAAAATTTTCAGGATTAAAAGCTTCGGTAAAAGTACATATACGGACCACGATATAACCCTTACCCTCATTGCTATTGTTATTCCTTGTGCTATTGAATTTTACTCTATATTCTTTGAGAATCTGCCTAAAGCCGGTTTTGATATATGGGGCTATTTTAAAAAGATCACTGATAAAATAAAGGTAGCAGTTAGTACAATCAACAGTTTAAAAAATGGTGATAACAGTCCTAAATAATCAGAATTTCCTTGATATCGCAATAATGTACACCGGCATTGTTGAAAACAGTTTTGATATTGCTGTTTTCAACGAAATGTCCCTCACGGATCAGCTAACACCTGGTATGAGCTTAACGGTTCCTGATGATCTTGAAACGGATCCCGATACAGTAAGCTATTTTATGCGGCAATCCCTTCAGCCGGCTATGGGTGTAAATGATAGTATTAGTGTTCCTGAAGGCAAAGGTGTTGGATGGATGAAAGTGTCAAAAGACTTTAAAGTAGGTTAAATAATGAACAAAACATATTTAGAAATACTCGCAGAACTTCTTTCTGCAAAAGAGTCGGATCCGAATTTAAGCACATTGGATTCAGATAGCAAAACATCTTTATGGCGGCGGTTTTTGGAGGTGTGTGCCTGGGCTATTTATAATTTTCAGCTTTCGGCTATGCTCCACCTTCAGGAGGTCCAGGAACTGATAGCAGCTCAAAAGGTTTTTAACCTCAAAAGATATCGGACAGAATCACTGCGTTTTCAATTTGGATTCGATCTTCTGGAAGATTCAGACCAGTTTAGCAGCACATACATGCAGAATGGAATCCCTATTGAAGCAACCGGCGAACAGATTGAAGCTAGTAAAATTATTAAATATGCAGCCTGTAATCGTGTTATAAGCCAGGGGAAAGTTAGAATTGTCATAAAGATAGCTCCTGAAAATCTGGAAGAAATTTTTCCAGATGAGGTAATGACAGCATTCGGCCGATATATTGAAGAAATTGCACCTGCAGGAGATCATGTAACCTTTGTTAATTACTTACCTGATATGCTTCGGTTTGCCTTTAAAATCAAATATGATCCTATGGTATTACGAGAAAACGGAATGAACATTATCACCGCAAAATATCCGGTCAATGATGCGATAAACAATTTTTTAAAAAACCTTCCTTTTAACGGTGAGCTGAGTGTACAAAAACTAGAATCCGCAATTCTGGCCGTTGACGGTGTGGAGGACTTGCAAACGCTTTCTATAGAAACAAAATGGATTGATCCGGCAGTTAACGGATATGGTTTGTATCAGCCTGTTAATATGTCTGTCATTCCACAATCAGGCAGGTTTAAAGTAGAAGATTTTACAGGACTTCAATATATAGTTTGATGAAAGATAAGGTATTTAATATTGCTTTTGGCAAACTGGCAGTTGACTGGCTACCTACCTTTGAAAGGGTTCCTTTTAATATTTCATTTTCTGTAATGCTTATAAAACCACTGATGAATCTTTATTTAGTGTTTTTAAGAACGAGAAAAAGAAACTTAATACGACTTAATACAACCTGTCAAAAGTTTTCCATGCAAAAAAGGCTTAATGATGTTTTCGACCCTGTAGAACGGAGAATAAGAATTGTTAAGGCGGTGTTATTCGATGCAACTTATATCTATACTGAAGCTGAAGACGATCAGTGGCGCACAAAAACGAAATGGCTTTTCGGAGATGAAAATCCGATTTACATCTACACGGAGGCGGAATTGTATTCTGAATTTGATTTCATTGTAAAGATTCCGGACTCTGATATCAATCAAATACAGCTGCGGGCAGAAATTGAATATTACATGCTCCAGTCAAAAAATTACAAAATCGAAATTATATGAAACTGAATATTGAATTTTTACAGACCGGAGGCGTACCGTTAACCAATGACCTTATGGCGAACATTATGGAAGCGATCAAGCTTTATGATGTATTGGGAAGTGTTGCCGGTCACATGACTATACTGGCGGGTTGTGATCCCGTAGCCGGTTCAGCGAATACCGTTTCGCCTGGTGTGGTTGCTATCAATGACGAAGTGCTTTTTTTTGAGGGTGGACAGATCACAACAAACGTTTTTGTCAATGAGGTGGAAATATCAAAGACCTTTCAAGATCAGCAAAATAAAGTACTCATCAGAAAAAGAACTGTAAAGTTCGGAAATACTGCTCCACCGAACCAATACACCTGGGCGGATTTTGTGAAGCTTCAAACGCTGAAAAACATTCAGGTAAGTTTAGACCTAAAAGCCAATCAATCGCAGGTTGATAACCATGAAGCTCGCTTAAAACGGTTAGAATTAAAAACCGCCCCAATCGAAAACGGAAAGGTGGTTTTTCTTTTCAGGAAGCCCGCTTCTGAAGTTCCTTTGGGTTGGAAGGAATGCACCGATTTTTACA